>Ga0222673_1000967_pt1 | contig 10803 bp, 13 predicted proteins | sample AntAcemetagen801_FD_179845 | JGI IMG/M metagenome (GOLD analysis project Ga0222673, IMG submission 179845) | Saline water microbial communities from Ace Lake, Antarctica - #801 | ecosystem: Environmental > Aquatic > Non-marine Saline and Alkaline > Saline | place: Antarctica: Ace Lake...
CCCCAAATCAATATGGATTGGTTACGATCCAAGGGAAATCGCGGCTTATGCCGTCTGCAGGCAGAGTATCGAGCTGGGCATGAGGGACAACATACCGACCTACGGTGTTGATCTTGCCAATCTGAAGCAGCGGAGCCTTTACACCCGCCCCCAGACAGTGGTTGACGGGCAGATGTGGGATACGATCTCAGAAGCGCCTATGTCGACAGAATTTGCGTGTTCAAGGTTTCTGGTCCCAATCATAGCCGTGTCTGGCTGGGCTCTGTTCATGGACTGCGATATGATGGCCCGGGCGGACATTGATGAACTGTTTGCCTTGGCGGATCCATCAAAGGCCGTGATGGTGGTCAAACACAAGCATGAGCCCGAAGAAGGCCTGAAGATGGACGGGCAGATGCAAACGCGATACGCCCGGAAAAACTGGTCTTCGGTGATGCTGTTCAATTGCGACCATGAGGCCAATAAGGCCTTGACCCTTGAAATGGTGAACACCCTGCCTGGCCGGGATCTGCATAGGTTTTGCTGGCTTGAGGATGACCTCATTGGCGAACTGCCCCAGGAGTGGAACTACCTGGTGGGGCATACCGACCCAACTATCGACGCCAAACTTGTGCATTGGACAGACGGATTTCCCTTAATGCCTGGATATGAGAGCGCTGAGTACCATGAAGAATGGTTTGCTCAGTATAGTGATTGGATAGGCTGAGGTGAAAAAGGCCTATATCACCCTGCAGCCAACCCCTCATTATCGGCGCGATGCCTTCGTTTCAGGCCTGGGCCGGATGGGATTCCGCTGCGAAGGCTATAATGGAACACCGCCGAACCCCGAGGACGTGCTTGTCGTCTGGAACCGATACCCAAGAGATGAAGTATTCTGCAAGCGTTTCGAGGATGCCGGGGCAACGGTCCTGGTCGCCGAAAATGGTTGGATAGGGCACGATGAAGATGGAAGCCATTGCTTCGCTCTGTGCCGATCGCACCATAATGGCGCCGGGACATGGGAATATGGCTCCGATATGGCCGAAAGTGACCCGCAAACAGAAATAAGCCGCTTCGGTGTATCAACTTCGCCATGGAGATCTGACGGTGATGCCATCCTGGTCTTGCCTCAGCGCGGACTTGGTGAGCCCGGGGTAGCAATGCCGAAGGAATGGCCAAACGAGATCGTAGGCCGCCTGAAGCAGCTGACAGACAGGGAAATCGTGGTTCGTCACCACCCTGGGGCCATGAAGACCCGAAACGACCCGGATTTCACCGGGTATTGGGCTGCGGTGACGTGGGGTAGCGGTGCTGGGATCAAGTCGATCGTGGCGGGGTGCCCTGTTTTCTATGATATGCCAAATTGGATAGGTAGGTGGGCCGGCTATTCCCTGGAGAACGGTGAAATTGAAACCCCGTTCGTTGGCGATCGGAGCCGGGCGCTTCACGACATTTCGTGGGCTCAATGGACGGGAAAAGAAATCGCATCAGGGGAGCCGTTTAAATGGCTCTTAGGGTAGCTGTCTACCGAAGTCCGAAAACCCGATCACGGGTGATCGCTGAGGCAATGTCTTATGGGGTGCGCGCTGTCGGGGATCTGCCTACGGTTCTTGAAAGCAGTAGTTTTCGGGGCGCTGAACACGATGTTGCAGTGTTCTACGGCATGCACGGGTCTTTGACCCATGTATATAAATCTTACCAAGATGTAGGAAAACCGGTCGTATTCGTGGATATGGGATACTGGAACCGTCTCAAGGGCGGCCGAAACGTCGGGTATCACAAGATTACCGTGAACAGCCGGCACCCTACGGAATACTTTCAGAGGCAGAAGCATTCGAAGAGGCGGTTTAGAGAAACCAGGATCAACGTAAGCCCCAGGAGATTTGGGCGAAGGGTGCTTGTGGCGGGTATGAGCGACAAGGCAGCTTTCCACGCTGGTTTCAAACCCAACGAGTGGGAGATCAAGACCGTCGAAACCTTGCTGCAGAACACAGACAGGGAAATTGTTTACAGGCCAAAGCCAAGTTGGCGGGGGGCCGTTCCGATCGAGGGGACAACATACAGCCCGAAATCTGAGCCGTTAGGTGCGGCAATGTTCAATTGTCATGCGGTGGTGACACATCACTCCAATGTGGCGGTTGATGGATTGGTTTCAGGGTTGCCGGCCTTCTGTGAAGAGGGGGTTGCCTCAGTTATGGGGGCAAGTGATCTATCCGGGATTGAAAGCCCGATCTTTATTGATGATCGCATTCAATGGCTCTCCGATATCGCCTATTGCCAGTGGAATGTGCAGGAGATCCACCGGGGCACTCCCTGGCGGCACCTGAAAGATGAGGGGTTGATCCCTTGAGGGTGACATTCTGGAGCGCAAGGAAGCCGCGGGAGATTGCTCTTGCCAAAGCGATGGTGGCTGGTTTGTCGGCTCATGGCGTTGCGTTTAAGGTTCGATGGACCAATGAAGAGCCTGAATTAAGCGACATTGCTTGCATGTTCGGGGTGAAGTCCAAGAGGTTGTTCGATATGCACCGGGAAGCCGGGCGTCAGGTAATCTTCTTTGACAAGGGGTATTCAGGCAATCGACGGGATATGTATCGGGTTTCGGTCAATCAGCATCACCCGATATCCTTTCTTGCCCAGACCGACTGCCCAGGCAACCGGTGGGAAGCCATCGGAATTGAGCCAAAGCCGTGGGATTATCGTGGTGGCAGCATCCTCTATGCGGGTTCCAGCGCTAAATATCACGATTTCAACGATATTATGGAGCCAACGCAATACGCCCAGGGCGTGATTGACGAAATCAGGGGCCACTCAAATCGCCCTATTGTCTACCGCCCCAAACCGAGCTGGAACGATGCGGTTCCTGTTCGGGGGGCGGAGTTCTCCGCAACAAAGTCTGAAAGCCTGAAAGACCTGTTAAGCCAGTCAAATGTGATGGTGACGCATGGTTCCAATGCTTGCTTCGAGGCCGTTTGCGAGGGAACGCCTTCAATTGTTCTGGGTGATGGCATCGGGAAGACGATTTCATCCACCTCAATAGCCGATGTTGACAGCCCCTACATGGCAAGCGACAAGAAACGCCTGCGATGGTTGCAAAACCTGGCTTATTGCCAATGGTCTCTGAGTGAGATCTCAAGCGGCATGGCCTGGTCTGTGATCGCCCCCCAACTGAAGGAATTGTAATGAAAATCCGTATTCTAGGCGGTGGCTGGTATGGTTGCTCGACCGCCCTGGCGCTGAAAAATGCCGGTCATGAAGTCGATCTTCATGAAATAGGTGGTCACCTGTTTTGCGGTGCTTCTGGTGCAAACCCAGCGCGCCTTCACCTTGGGTTCCATTACCCCAGGTCACAGCGCACTAGGGAGTTGTGTCAAAGAAATCATCGGAGCTTTATGCAGCGCTATGGTCACTTGACCCGGAGCATTGCAACGAACATCTACGCGATTGCTGAGGACGAAAGCCTGGTTGATTTCGGCACTTACCTTCAGATTTTGAAGGGTGAGGTTGAGCTGATCGAAATTGATGATCCGAAGGAATTTGGCCTGAAGCGTGTTGAGGGTGCGGTTCTCACTGGTGAGCGCCATATCGTCATCAGGGAAGCGCGGGAATACTTCACTCAAAAACTTAAAGGCCTAGTCACCTTGAATTCAAATGGTGAGGAAGCCGGTGCGCATGAGTGGGTCATCGACTGCACCTTCTCATCGGCAAATAATGACAAAATTGACCGGTACGAGGCCTGCGTAACGGCTATTTTGGAAGGCCCAGACAACAAGGCAGTCACCATAATGGATGGGCCGTTCAGTTCGGTTTATCCATGGGATGACCGGCTTTGCAGCTTGACCTCTGCCAAATATACGCCGGCAGTTCGATCCGAAACATGGGCAGGTGCAAAGTCTGCCCTGGACTCCATGTCTGGCCAAGATGGAAAGCGCGTTTGCCATTTGATGATGGATCAAATGGCTGGCTACTACCCAGCGATCCGGGACGAATACGCGCTGGCCGATTGGAAGGCCGGAATTCGAGCGATGCCCAAGTCTGCAGCTGATGCCAGGTTGGTTGATGTTGAAACCGACGGCCTTGGAAAAATCTGGGTGCGCGCCGGTAAGATAGATGCCGTACTTGATGCCGAACGCCAGATCTTTGCCATCATGGGCATGTCGTGATTGCGATATGGGGCGCTAAAAGCACAATAGCCTTTGAGATGGGGCGTTTGATCCCCAGCGCGGAAGATGCCGAGATCGTCGCGCATGATGCCCCTCTGGAGTTTAAACGCAGGACAGGTGGACGCTACCTGATCTGCATTGGGAAACTGTTGCCCAAAACGGCCGCTGAAATGACGTTCGCTGAGCGCAGGTCAATTGAAGTTTCCAATTATCTCACGCCGAAGGAAATTATCTGCAAAGTTCTGTTCGCGGATCCTGCGGCGAGAATTTGTGTGATCGGATCCGAGTCAGCGTATTTGGGGAGTTATTGCCAGCCTTACGCTGATGCAAAGGCCAAATTGCACAATTTCGTTGAAACCACGAGGCTCGTTTTCCCTAAACAGCAGTTGGTGTGTATCTCACCCACCATCATTGAAGATGCCAGGATGACGACGGATCGGGATGACCAGGAGGACGTGGCCAGGCGGGCGAAGGAGCACCCGAAAGCGCGGTTTTTGAAGTCGATCGAGGTAGCCAAATTGGCACATCACTGCCTTTACGTTGATGACGGGTATCTCTCAGGCGTGGTGATCAGAATGAATGGCGGGGGCCACACATGATCAGGGTTGTTACGGGCTGGTCCCCCGCGGGATATCGAGAATATGCCAAAGCTTGCACGAGTACCTTTCGCCAGTTCTGGCCTAAAGAGGTTGAGTTTGTCGCCTACACCGAAGAGCCGGAAGATTGCCCTGGCATTGATGTGTTGAGTTTGTCTCTCTGCGAAGGTGTCGACGATTTTATTAGCAAATACATTGGCAATCCAACCGCATGTGGTCATGAGCCTGTAACGGGGTGGCGCCAGAAAGAAATCGATAAGGGTTACAGTTACCGCTTTGACGCTGTGAAATTTTGTCGCCAGATGTTCATTCCCGAACATGCGGCGCTGGATATGGCGGACGGTGATATTTTGGTTTGGCTCGACGCCGACGTCATCACCCACAAGAAGGTTCCTTTGGATTTTGTTCCTGGCCTTCTTGGGTATAAAGACATTTGCTACTTGGGTCGCGGGAGCAAACACTCGGAAATCGGCTTCTGGGCGGTTCGTCTGAGCCCGATAACTCGTGATTTTCTGATGTCTTTGGCTCAAACATATCGAACTGCTGAAGTTTTCAAATTGGCCGAATGGCACAGTGCTTTTGTGTTTGACGCCTGCCTGAAGGCCTACCGGACGGTGGGGTTGAAAGAGCAAGACCTAACGCCAAATGGCCGTGGCCACGTCTGGTTTCAGTCGGAATTGGCCTTTTATATGGACCACCTGAAGGGCGATCAGCGCAAGAAAGCTGGCCGATCAGGAGAAAGAAGAGGGTAACAATGGATCTGACCTTAACCACAGCGCCGCCGGAAGCAGAGATCCTTACTCTGGTTTCAATTGCCGACGTTAAGGCAGCCATGCGTATCCGCCATAGCCGGGAAGACGACAAAATCGAAACCGCCATTTATGAGGCCTACAACTACCTTGACGGGCGTTATGGTTGGCTTCGGCGTTCGATCCTTACGCAAACCTGGACAATGACCCTGCCCGGGTTCGTCAAAAAGAAATTGACTTCCGACGCCGATGGCAACCCAACGTTCACATGGATCTACACCAACGAAATCGAGCTCCCGCTTCCGCCACTGCAGCAGGTAACGAAGATCCGATATCGGGATAGCGATAACGTCTGGCAGACGATGCTTGATGAAACCAGCTCCCCGAGCTTGACAACAAGTACCGTCAATATCGTCAAAACCGGCCTGTATGGAGCCATCCTGCTTGCTGACGGCCAATCATGGCCAAGTGTTTACAATCACCCCGAAGCGGTCGAAATCACCTTCATGGCCGGTTATGGGGATATAGCGGCCATTAAGGCGCGGGCGCGGGGCCTGATCCGGGCGATCAAGATCCTTGCAGCAGAATATTACCAGACACCGACGGACTCCTTTGCAGAGCCTCGCCTGGTGCTTGTAAACAGGCAGGTGATAGCCGGGCTTCAACATTCAGCTGGCCAATACCGCATTCCTAACGGGAACCTCTGATGGCGCGCCCCGGGGATCGGTCTGTATATGCTCGCTTTGAAAACCGGACCGAAACAGGGCGTCATGCCGAATTCAACACTCCAATCGTGACTTGGGCGACCGACAGGGACGCATGGGTCCAGCTTGAACCAAAGCGCGGGCGTGAGCGGCGCGAGGCCGGCGTTGTTGATGGAACGGTCAGCCACACGGTTCGCGGGGATTATTACGACCTAGACGGTGTTACGACTGCCATGAGAATGGTTGTCGACCCCGAGGGAACCTTCGATGACGAAACCCGGAAGGCCTATTTCGACATAGAGGCCATCCAGACCGACCACACCAACCATGGAGAAACGATGCTCCAGGTTCGGGAAGTCAGTAGCGCCGAAGCGGCCGCAAACTAGGATCATGGCAAGACCTGTAATGAAGATCCGTGGTGAGCGGGAGCTTCAGGCTGCCTTGCTGGAACTAGGAAGAACGTTCGGTGGTCCTGCTTTGGATGCCTCTATCCGCAAAGGCATGACGATCATACGGAAATCAGCCAGGGCAAACCTGCTTATAAACCGGTCACTAGGGGCGTTTACCCCGCCACAACGCCGACTGATCTCCAACCTATTCACTGAAAAGGCCAAGGGCCGCAAGCGGAGCAACCCGAAGTTCTACCTGGGCGGGCGGAACCGGGGGAAGAAAATTGCCCATCTGGTCGAGTTTGGGACAGCGCCTCACTTTCAACCGAAGCGGAACCGCATGCACCCTGGGGCAAGGGCAAGGCCGTTCATGAGACCTGCCTTTGACAGCAATGGCGATCAGGTTCTCGATTTCATCATGAAAGATCTGCGCGGGCAGGTCATCAAGCAGGCAGCCAGGCTGAGAGCCAGAAACAAGAGGCGATAATGAAACTTGTGCTGAGAACAATTGAAACCGGCGAAATGGCCGGGCGTGGCTTGATCCTCTGCGATGAGAATGACGTGCCATTGCCGGGGCAAACCGCTTTGGGGCTGCAGCACAATGCAGAAGGAGAGTCCGAGGTGACAATTTCCTTCTTTGTTGATGGTGATCTGGTGAAAATTGGATGAGCGCCGTTTCAATCGTGATCCAGGCACTCTTGGCGGACTCTACGGTCTACGGGATCGTGGGTGATCAGATTGAGCCAAACGCCTTATCGGCTACAGCGACCATGCCCGCCATCACGGCAACACTGGTCTCTGAGAATGAGGGCTATCTCTTAACTGGCGCCAGCGGATATCCAAACGCGCGGGTCCAAGTTGAGTGCGTGACCTTGAACTATCCCGCGACGGATAACTTGGGGAAAGCGGTCATTTCCGCACTGAAGGACTTCAATGGGGCCATTGCCGGCTATTCAGCCATAATCTTTAAGGGGGGCACAGATGCCACCGATTTCTCCGACGACAACACAGTCCACAGGCGCACAATCGACTTCTTCGTCCGCTGGCGCTAAGGCCCCAACAGCATCGACCCGGAAGTTGGCGCCAAGGGCGCTGCCCAGAAAAGCCGCCGGCTGCGAGATGAAAAAAGAACCATGGGGCGGAGCTGATCGATGGGTTTGCAAAAAGTGCGGCGTGGAAACGTTCCAAGCGCGCACGGCTGCGATGCAATATTCGGCGCAGCATGGGGCGACTTCCCAAATCTACTTCAACCGAATGATGGGCTAATCCATCTGTTTACTAAACCTCAAAATCTCAAAAGGATGACGATATGACGATTTCAACGGGGCAGGTGGGCCTTGGAGTGACCATCAATATGGGCGACGGGGGTTCCCCCGAAGTCTTCGCAGCGCTTGCCAATGTGGCGAACATCGACGGGCCCGGTGAGTCAGTTGAAACGGTGGAAACAACCCACCTGGCATCGACCGGCGGCTATCGGGAATTTCGGCCGCATTTGAAGGACGCCGGCGAAGTGACGTTGACCATGCACTTTGATCCAACCCACGCCACACAGGATTCCACGACGGGCCTGAAGGCGAAGTATGACGCGAATACGCTGACCAACTTCGAAATCGACCTGTCGACAGTCTTTACCGGTGGTGAAAACAAGGTCAGTTTTGCGGCTTACGTCACCAACCTTGGCCTTGCCATTGCCGTGGACAACATCATCGAACGGCCCGTGACGCTTCGGGTCAATGGTCAGCCTGTCTGGACAACGGTATAAGATGGCAAACAAGTACCGCGGCGAAGTTGGCGTCTCTGATCTCGTGACCGGTGCACACCTTCGGTTCACCCTGAATGACTTGGCCTCAATCGAGGCTGAGTACGGGGTGGACTGGTGGGTGCTGATCGCTGGCTCCCTTGAGGCCGGCACGGTGGACATGAAAAGCCCCGTAACCATGTGCATCTTTTTGATGAACCTTGGCCTTCGTGACAAGGCAGGTGAAGTCATCGGGGCGGAGGCGTTCGTGGATCATCCAATCAAGGAGATGTATGTCCCCTTGCTCGACGCGATTTCGTTTTCTGTTCGCGGAACCGATTTCAAGTCATTCTGCGAAGAGCTGAAAAAACAGGAGGACGAAACTAAAAAAAAAGCGGACCTTCTCCTGAAGGAAGCCTTATCGAACGAAAGCGAAAATGGGCCTTCCGAGTTGGATTGAAACCGGATGAGTTCTGGGAGCTAACCCTCCATGAGCTCGATATCTACGTCACCGAAACCCTAAGCAGGCAAAAACAACGAGACACCACTCTGGCGTGGATGAGTGGCGCCCTGCTTCGGACGGATACAAAGAAGTATCCAAAACTTGATGACCTACTTGGCAAGCGTAAAAAACCCCAGAGCGGCGCCGAAATGGTGGCGATGCTTAAGGGGATTGGAGGGAAGTAAATGGCTGACCGCACGATCGTTGGTTCCCTCTTAATCACTGCCGAAGTCGATGGTGGCCCCTTTGCCGCCGGGATGGCGAACCTATCCCGGCGCACCACCACCGCAACCGGTAGAATGAGGAAGAACGTCGACAACACCACAAGGTCTGTCGACCGCCTTCGTCACTCGACCAACAAGGGGTTTCGCACTCATAATTTCGTAGCGGCTTCCCGCGCATTCGGCGACATGAACAAGCGCGCCGAATTCCTCAGAACAACAATGCTTGGCTTGATGGCCGTGTTCGGTGGGTTCTCAGCTGCCCTGGCAACAAATGCCCTGACCAGTTACGCCGACTCCTACACAGAGCTGCAGAACCGCCTTCGGATTGTGACGTCATCTCAGGTCGAGCTTATCGCGGTTGAAGAACAGTTATTCAAGGTTGCCGCCCGTAGCCGCGTCGGCGTGAAAGAGTCAGCGATCCTTTACTCCCGGCTTGCTGTCTCGTCTAAAAAGCTGGGCCTGAGCCAAAAACAACTTCTTCAAGTTACCGAGACAATCCAGAAAGCATTCATTGCCGGCGGCTCAACACCGATCGAGGCCGCTCAGTCCTCAATCCAGCTTTCTCAGGGTATCGCCTCTGACCGCTTGGGCGGTGATGAGTTGCGGTCTGTTCTTGAGAACCAGGCCCTGGGGCAATTACTCGCCAACCAGATCAGTGATGGCGATATTGGTAAGTTCCGTGAGATGGCTCATGAGGGTGAAGTCACAGCTCAGGTTCTGGTTAAGGCGTTCCTAAACGCCGGCAAAGATATTGAACTGCATTTCGGAAAAACGGTGTCCACCATAGGGCAGGCGCTTACCGTTCTGGATAATGAGTTCACCAAATATATTGGGAAGCAGGACAAGGCTTTAGGTGCATCGGAAGCAATATCAAAGGGGCTGATTGAGCTTTCTGAGAATATCGAAGAAGTTGGCGATGCAATCGTATTCCTTGGGACTATCATGGTGGCTCGGTTTGCAGGCGGCGCGCTCAACAAGGCCACATTCGCGATGGCTGACTATATTAGCGTCACCAAGGCAGCAAGGCTTGCCACCGTAGCAGAGACGGCCGCCGTGACAGCTTCAGCAGCAGCAAAGCAGGTTGAGGCCACAGCGTCCCTCAAAGCGGCAGGGCAGAAGGCGGTAGCTGCAACCGCCACTAACCAAAGCCTAGCCACGCAAACAGCTTTAACCAGATCCACAGCGGCAGCTCACATGCAGCTCCGGGCGGCGACGATCGCATCGACAACAGCAACAGCTGGGCACGCCGCGGCACTCAAAGCGTCAACCGTGGCTGGGGTCGCGGCAACGTCCACAATGCGCGGATTATCAGCGGCCATGGCTTTCTTCGGTGGGCCTATCGGGCTTGCCATAACAGGCATGGCAGCTGGATTGTACTATCTGTCAACAAGACAGTCTCAGGCAGAAAAAGCAGCAAGCGCCCATGCTGATGCCATGGAGACGCTGAGAGAGAAAATCATACTTGCTTCTGGAGCATCTGCCGACCAACAAGAAGAGCTCCAGAGGGAAGCTCAAGGGCACCTCAAGACAGCCAAAGCGACATTGGAAAATGCAGAAGCTCAATTGGTGCTTCAAGAGGCGGTGTCAAAACAGCGCAAGGAGATGGCCGAAAAGAGGCGGGGTTTTGGCCTCTCGGTCTTGAATTCAGCAGGGACTCCTGGTGTGGTTTCTGACGTAGAGGAGATTCGACTAAGGGCCTATAGAGAGAACCTTGAAAAGGCAAAAAAACAGGTCAAGGAGACCAAAGAGGCCATCGGTGTTC
>Ga0222673_1000971_pt1 | contig 10714 bp, 9 predicted proteins | sample AntAcemetagen801_FD_179845 | JGI IMG/M metagenome (GOLD analysis project Ga0222673, IMG submission 179845) | Saline water microbial communities from Ace Lake, Antarctica - #801 | ecosystem: Environmental > Aquatic > Non-marine Saline and Alkaline > Saline | place: Antarctica: Ace Lake | collected...
AATCATGATGAAGGCGTACATGCTTTTGGCGGAGCAATGCGACTACCCACTGCACCTTGGTGTGACAGAGGCTGGCCCCGCATTCCAAGGAACAATCAAATCAGCCGTTGCTTTCGGGGGGCTTCTTTCACGTGGAATAGGTGACACGATTCGAGTTTCACTGTCGGCACCTCCCGTTGAAGAAATCAAGGTGGGAATCGGAATCCTGGAGTCTCTCAACCTGCGCCAGCGAGGACTTGAAATTGTCTCCTGCCCGTCATGTGGGCGTGCACAAGTGGATGTGTACACGCTCGCCGAGCAGGTCACAGCAGGACTCGAAGGTCTGGAAGTACCGCTCCGAGTTGCGGTCATGGGGTGCGTGGTCAATGGTCCTGGGGAGGCTCGTGAGGCAGATCTAGGTGTTGCCTCAGGTAACGGCAAGGGGCAGATTTTTGTCAAGGGCGAGGTCATCAAGACCGTCCCAGAAGCCCAAATAGTGGAGACCTTAATTGAAGAGGCCATGAAACTTGCAGAATTAATGGACACTAAGGGTGAACCGCTAGTCACCACGTCCTAGCGTGTGCCCCATGACCATTGCCGAGAGGGATCGAATCCTTGGTTTTCATTCTGGGGTGGTACGAAATGTTACTCAGCGAGAATTACCCGAAGCCTTGGCTTTGGCGCGACGTGAACCCGAGATCAATGGGTTTGTCATTAGCCGGATCCAACTCGCCCTCGTTGACCATTGGCGACTCGGTGGTGCGCTCTGGGGGTACTTCATAGGGGATCACTTGAGCAGCATGCTGTTTGTCGGGGCAAATATTGTCCCGGTGAACACCGACTTTCCGGCACGGCAGGCTTTCGCCGGTGAATTGATGCGGACGGGCAGACGCAGTTCTTCAATTCTCGGCAACCAAAATGAAGTACTCGACCTGTGGGAGCAGATCAGCATGTACTGGGGAAAGGCTCGGGCGATTCGAGAAGCTCAGCCCTTCTTGTCAATGAGCATTGATCCGCTCGGCGCAATTGACTCGCGGGTCCGGACCGTCGTGGCGAGGGAGATTGATCTACTTTTCCCTGCTTGTGTTGACATGTTCACTCAGGAGGTTGGGATTTCACCCATCGCAAACGGCGGCGAGACCCAGTACAAGCGCCGGGTGGCTGAGGGGATCGATTCGGGAATGACATTTGCCGTCATCGAAGATGACGAAGTTCACTTTAAGGCGGAAATCGGGTTTGCAACTGATTCCGTGACCCAGCTACAAGGCGTCTGGGTGAATCCCAAGCTTCGGGGCAGCGGTATCGCTGTCCCAGCCCTGAGCGCAGTTATTGTCGCTGTTCGTGCCAAGTTCGCACATACGGTGACCCTGTACGTCAATGACTTCAACACTCCCGCACGCAGGACCTATGAGCGTGTGGGTTTTCAGCAGTTGTCGCTATTCTCCACCGTATTATTTTGATATATATCCAAGCCACTACTCTGTGAAGTCCGCTCTAGGGTGAATAGCTCTAGGGTGAATAACGATGCAGGTCATTGTGTCGCCACAATGGGAAGTTCACTTACACATTAAATTGAAATTGAGGTAGCCGTGATCCAACGTATGTCGAGTCTTTTTGTGCGGACATTGCGCGAGGATCCAGCCGATGCTGAAGTACCCAGTCACAAATTGCTCGTGAGGGCAGGTTATGTCCGAAGAATCGCTCCGGGAATATTTTCCTGGCTGCCGTTGGGATACCAGGTATTTCGTAACGTCGAAGCGATTGTCCGCGAGGAAATGAATCAAGCAGGATTCCAAGAAGTTCACTTCCCGGCGCTACTCCCTCGTGACGCATACGAAACAACAGGTCGGTGGAGTGAATATGGTGACAACTTGTTCCGGCTCGAAGACCGGAAGGGAAACGATTATCTTTTAGGGCCCACCCACGAAGAAATGTTTACCTTGATGGTGAAAGGAGAGTTTTCTTCCTACCGCGATTTGCCTCTCTCGATTTATCAAATTCAAACGAAGTATCGCGATGAAGCTAGGCCACGTGCTGGAATCCTGCGTGGGCGCGAATTTGTTATGAAAGACTCGTATTCATTTGATCTCGATGAGGTCGGACTCGAAGATTCCTACAACAAACACCGCGAAGCTTACATATCAACATTTGACCGGATGAAGCTCGACTACGTAATTGTCACGGCCATGGCTGGTGCAATGGGTGGATCCCGTAGTGAAGAGTTTCTCGCGAACAGTCCACATGGCGAGGACACTTACGTTCGGTGCGACTGTGGATTCGCCGCAAATGTGGAGGCGCTGGACATTCCAATGACCAGCTTTGATCCTGAGCTCGACCTTGATGCAGACCTTCCTGCCGCTCATGCGGAGCACACACCCGACACTCCCACAATTGATTCGCTCGTTGACTTGTCGAATCAACGAGAAGACCTTGCCAGGTCGGATCGGCCATGGAATGCCTCGGACACCTTGAAAAACATTTTGATGATCGTGAAGGATTCTGACGGCAATCAAAGTCCACTTGCAATCGGGTTGCCTGGAGATCGAGAAATTGAAACCAGACGCCTGGAAGCTGCGTTATACCCCCGCGTGGCACGTCCATTCGAAGAAGCGGACTTCGCCAGGTACCCAACACTTATTAAGGGATATATCGGTCCCGGCGCACTCGGGGTGAATTCCCCGGGCGGGATCGAATTCTTGACCGACCCTCGGGTTGTGCGCGGAACGCGATGGATCACCGGCGCGAACGAGAAAGGTCAGCACGTTTACGATCTCGTGTGCGGGCGTGACTTCGATTCCGATGGTCTCATTGACGTTGCTGAGGTATTCGACGGAGACCCTTGTGCAAAGTGCGGTGGGAACGTCTCCATTGCCCGGGGAATCGAGATAGGTCATATTTTCCAACTTGGAACCAAGTATGCCGAGTCGCTCGGCCTGAAAGTCTTAGACGAAAATGGTGACCTGGTAACGGTCACAATGGGTTCCTATGGAATCGGTGTGTCAAGGGCTGTTGGAGTAATCGCGGAGGCGCACCACGACGAAAAAGGTTTGGTGTGGCCACGGGAGGTCGCACCCGCAGACATCTACGTGGTCGCAGCAGGAAAATCTGAGGAGACCGCAGCGAAAGCAGAGGAGTTCGCTTCTGCCTGGGACTCCATGGGTTTGCGCGTAATCCTCGACGATCGTGTTGGTGTTTCGCCGGGAGTAAAGTTTAACGACTCCGAATTAATTGGTGTTCCAACGATTGTTGTAATTGGTAAAGGACTCGAAAAGGGCGTGATCGAAGTGAAGGACCGCGCAACGGGCGATCGAATTGACATTGCCCTTGATCAGGCAGTTGCAGCAGTACACCAAATTTGCACCAATTGATTCATGATCGAACTCAGCCTGTGGACGATCCTGCTGCTAGCCCTGGCGGCGGGAGCCGCTGGTTGGGTTGACGCCGTGAGCGGTGGTGGCGGCTTGCTCCAGTTGCCCGCACTTTTCATCGCACTGCCAGTCGGCAACGAAGTAAATGCACTCGCGACCAACAAGCTTTCTAGTTTCTTCGGGACTGCTACAGCCGCTCGAACCTACATAAAGCATCTCAATCCAGATTGGAAAACAGCGCTGCCGATGGCGGCAGTTGCATTCATTTTCTCAGGATTGGGCGCTGCAACGGCTCACTTAGTTCCCACTGAGTATTTTGGCACTGGAATTGTTATCGCGCTGGTACTCGTCTGGATCTGGACTCTCCTGAATCCGTTAATGGGTCAGTCAAGCAAGATGCGGTGGGATGGCCGCAAGCGACACTATGTCGTTGCTGTAGGAGTCGGCGCATTAATCGGGTTCTATGACGGCATATTTGGTCCAGGAACCGGGTCTTTCCTGTTGATCGCGCTCGTTGGACTCTTGGGGTATTCATTTCTGGCAGCCTCGTCTACCGCCAAGATTGTGAACTTGGGTACCAATGCGGCAGCGTTGTTGGTTTTCGGCTTTTCCGGTTCAATCCTGTGGACGCTGGGCTTGCTCATGGCATTGTGCAATGTTCTGGGCGCATACTTTGGAGCCCGAATGGCCATCACACGCGGTAGCCCGTTTGTGCGAATTGTCTTCTTGGCAATCGTCGCGATCCTGATCATTCGCCTTGCGTGGGACCTCTGGGCTTAGATCCCTTTGCAAGAGTCCGTTGTAAGGTAGGTATCACAACTGACCGATCACAATTGGAAACCGCGGTGAGAATTATGGGACTACCTCTTGAACGCGCGCGCGAAGCTGCAGCGGTTGTGTGCCAAACCCTCGGGATTGATCTAGAGGATTGCTCGATTAAATCGGCGGGGCGCCGGGAGGTGCTTACGGTTGTTGTCGATAAGGACGGCGGCGTTGACCTCGACCAAATCGCTCAAGTAAGTCGGTCGATCTCCGAAGCACTTGATTCGCTCGAAGAACTTGAGGACCACCCATTTGTCCTCGAGGTAACGTCTCCGGGGACGGATCGACCGCTGACACATATTCGTCACTGGCGCAGGGCGATTAGTCGTCTGGTCAACGTGTCATTTGTTAGTGAACACCCGGAGACCCAGGTCCGGGTTCACTCTGTTGAAGGCGATCAGGTGAGCGGAACAGACCCCGATGGCAATCCGATTATTTTTGCGTTACCAGAAGTGGCACGAGCCGTAGTCCAAATTGAATTCAATCGTGAGGAGTAGACATGGACATTGACGTCAGTGCGTTGAAAGCACTCGTAAGGGAGCGGAATCTTTCTCTAGAGCTATTAGTTGAATCAATTGAGGCCGCACTACTCGTGGCCTACCACCGTACCGAAGGATCATGCGCGAAAGCTCGTGTTGAACTAGATCGCAAGAGCGGACACGTCACCGTTTGGGCCCAAGAGGCACTCACAACACCGGAGGCATTAGCGCTCGGAGATGCCGCGACTTTCAGCCCGGAATTTGACGACACACCCGACGGTTTTGGTCGAGTCGCCGCGAGTACGGCTCGACAGGTCCTGCTTGGTCGATTACGTGAAGCAGAAGGTGAAGCCACATTGGTGGAATTCACGGGTCGAGAAGGTGACTTAGTCTCTGGCGTAATCCAACAGGGGACTAACCCGCGCATGGTGCGAGTGGACATTGGGAAAATCGAGGCGAACCTTCCACCTGAAGAACAAGCAACGGGGGAGAGCTACCCGCATGGTGCTCGCCTCAAGTGCCTTGTTACTGGAGTTCGTAAAGGCTTTAAGGGACCTGTTGTGACAGTTTCAAGGAGTCACCCAGATTTGGTGCGCAAACTCTTCGCATTAGAAGTACCCGAAATTGCCGACGGAACCGTTGAGATCACGGCAATCGCCCGCGAGGCTGGCCATCGCTCCAAAATCGCAGTTCGATCCCACAAATCTGAGGTCAATCCAAAAGGTTCCTGTATCGGGCCTCAGGGTCAGCGAGTACGACAGATTATGAGCGAACTAGGCGGTGAAAAGATTGACATCGTGGATCACAGCGACGATCCCGCCGAGATGATTGCTCAGGCGCTTTCACCTGCAAAGGTGACTTCGGTGACCATCGTGGATGCGGACCTGAAAAGTGCACGTGTTCTGGTTCCCGAATATCAACTCTCATTGGCCATTGGGCGAGAGGGGCAAAATGCCCGGCTCGCGGCGAGGTTGACCGGATGGCGAATTGATATTCGCAGTGATTCCGCAACTGCAACCGACTGATACGCGTGATCCTACCTGTTCGCACCTGTCTAGGCTGCCGTCTTCCCGGCCCCAAGTCTGAGCTTGTTCGGCTGATTTGGCGGGGCGGTACGTTAGAGATTGTTCTTGACTTTGCCCAGAACAGCCCTGGGCGTGGCGCATACCTGCATCCGAGCTACAAATGCGTTGAAAAAGGATCACGGCGGGTCCGCGGGGCGCTCCGGATTCCCGGCACGGTAGATTGGCGCACTGTTAGTGAACCGTGGGCAGACTTACGTGCATTTATTGCAACCAGTGTGCCTGTGGAACGTGACCAAGTTCAGACCGATGAAAACAAATGAGGTTGACCGTGAAAAAAATGATGAGCGCTTCTCAATGAAGGCCTTCGCATGAGCGTGTCCGCATGAAAATGCTAGGCGCCCAGTAACGGTCCGGTAAGTAAAGCCCGGGCCAAGACAGGAGAGTTGTGTCAAAAGTCCGGGTATATGAACTCGCTAAAGAACTAGGCATGGACAGTAAGACCGTCCTAGCAAAGTTGCAGGACATGGGCGAGTTTGTTCGTTCCGCCTCGTCAACCATTGAAGCTCCGGTAGCCAGAAGGCTCAAGGAGGCACTGCCACCGGTTCCCGAAGGCGAAAAAAAGCCAGCCAAAAAGGTGGCGAAAAAGGCCGTCAAGAAAGCCGCAGCAGGCACATCGACCCCTGCTGAGACTCCCGTTGAGACGAATGATTCGAGTCACATTACGGCCACCTCAGCCGGTGCACCGAACACCGTTGCCGCAAAGGCGGCTCCCGAGCAAACCTCTGAGGAAAACTCAGGTACTGGCTCGCCGACCCCAATGCCGACCCCAACGTCGACCCCAACCTCGACCCCAACGGCGACGCCGGTACCCAAGCCAACAGGACCGCGCCCAGGCAACAACCCATTTGGTAGCAGCACTGGAATGCCGAAACCCGCGCCCCGTCCCGGGAATAATCCATTTGGGTCACCGACAAGCGATCGATCTGCCGGACCACGTCCAGGTGGGGTTGCTGGAGCACCTCGCCCAAATCCAGGAATGATGCCGACTGCACGTGCCCCGCAGCGGCCAAGTGGTCCCGGTGGTGCAGGCCGTCCGAGTGCTCCCGGTGGTGCTGGCCGTCCGGGTGGTCCCGGTGGTGCTGGCCGTCCCGGTGGTTTTGCTGGCCGTCCCGGTGGTCCCGGTGGAGCTCCTGGTGGAGCTGGTGCACCCGGAGGAGCCCCGGGTGGCCCGGGTGGGCGCCCCGGCAACAGAAGCGGTGGACGCGGAAATACTGCTGGTGCATTCGGGAAACCAGGGGGTCGCCCTTCGCGTGGACGTAAGTCAAAGCGCGCGAAGCGTCAAGAATTTGACAACATGGAAGCACCTTCGATGGGTGGCGTTCGGCTCCCGCGTGGTGCGGGGGAAAGTGTGAGGCTTCCACGCGGTGCAAGTTTGACCGACTTTGCCGAGAAAATCGACGCTTCACCCGCAGATCTGGTGAAAGTGTTGATCGGTCTTGGAGAGATGGTGACCGCGACGCAGTCCATCGACGATGACACACTGAATCTGCTCGGTACCGAGCTCAACTTCGTGATTCAAATCGTGTCACCCGAAGATGAAGATCGGGAACTACTCGAGACTTTTGACCTTGAATTCGGTGAAGATGAAGGCGAAAGTGCAGATCTGCAGTCTCGTCCGCCGGTCGTAACCGTCATGGGTCACGTCGATCACGGTAAGACCCGACTCCTGGACGCGATCCGTAAAACCAATGTGATTTCTGGTGAAGCCGGTGGTATCACCCAACATATCGGCGCGTACCAAGTTATGGCCCATTCTCCAAATGGTGAACGTCCCCTAACCTTCATTGATACGCCAGGTCACGAAGCATTTACCGCCATGCGTGCTCGTGGCGCCGAAGTTACCGACATAGCAATTTTGGTCGTTGCAGCGGACGACGGTGTTAAACCACAAACAATCGAGGCGCTTAATCACGCTCAGGCAGCCGGAGTCCCGATCGTTGTTGCGGTGAACAAGATCGACAAGGAAGGCTCGGACCCAACTAAGGTGCGCAGCCAGCTCACCGAATACGGTTTAGTCGCCGAGGATTTCGGTGGGGACACCATGTTTGTGGACGTTTCGGCCAAGAATGATCTGGGAATTGAAACATTGCTCGAAGCGGTTTTGTTGACAGCTGATGCCGCACTGGATTTGCGCGCAAACCCAGATCAGGACGCACAGGGCGTTGCCATCGAGGCACACCTCGACCGCGGCCGTGGACCCGTAGCAACTGTTTTGGTGCAACGTGGAACACTTCGTCCAGGCGATTCAATTGTGGCCGGAGACGCATTTGGTCGGGTCCGCGCGATGCTCGATGACCAAGGAAACACCGTCGAAGTCGCGGGACCGTCAGCTCCAGTTCAGGTGCTCGGATTGACTTCGGTTCCCGGGGCAGGCGACAGTTTCCTCGTCGTTAGCGAAGATCGAATTGCTCGCCAAATTGCCCAAACACGTCAGGCTCGTGAGCGAGCCGCGATGCTGGCAAAGAATCGCGTGAAACGTTCACTTGAAGACTTCTTGGAATCAATTGAGCGTGGTGAAGTTTCAGAACTTACGTTGATCCTGAAGGGTGACGTATCTGGATCGGTGGAGGCACTGGAAGATGCACTCCTCAAGATTGACGTGGGTGAGGAAGTGTCACTGCGGGTTATTCATCGTGGAGTTGGTGCGATCACCAAAAACGATGTCACGCTTGCCAGTGCATCAAAGGCAATAATCCTCGGATTCAACGTTCGACCTGAGGGCAAAGTGGCCGAGTTCGCAACCCACGAAGGGGTCGATGTTCGTTATTACAGCATTATTTACCAAGCAATCGACGAGATTGAAGCTGCGCTTAAGGGAATGCTCAAGCCTGAATTCGAGGAAGCACAACTTGGCACCGCTGAAGTACGCGATGTATTCAAATCATCCAAATTTGGAACTGTTGCGGGTTGCTTGATTCGGAGTGGGGTTGTTCGGCGAAATAGCAAGGCGAGATTGGTCCGCGACGGTGTCGTTGTGGCGGATAACTTGTCGATAGCGACTCTTCGTCGTTTCAAAGATGATGCAACGGAAGTGCGTGAAGGATTCGAGTGCGGTATCAACCTTGGTTCCTACCAGGACATCAAAGTTGACGACGTTATTGAAACCTTTGAAATGCGTGAAAAACCACGCAAATAGTCCAAGGAGAATTGTCATGGGCAATGAAGCACGTGCGCGGAAATTGGCAGATCGAATTAAAGTCATTGTGGCGCAAACTTTAGAAATGCGGATCAAGGATCCGCGGCTCGGGTTTATCACGATCACAGACGTTCGACTTACAGCAGATCTGCGTGATGCGTCCGTCTTTTATACGGTGTTAGGGACAGAAGAAGAACGGCAGTCGACGGCTGCGGCTCTGGCTTCGAGTAAAGGCATGCTTCGGACCGAGGTTGGCAAGGGAACCGGTGTTAAATTTACGCCGACTCTTGAGTTCATCTTGGATGCAATCCCCGAAAATGCAGCGCACGTCGAGCAGTTGCTCAAAGATGCCGCCGAGTCGGACGCCAGGGTTCACGAACAGGCCAAGGCGGCTAAGTACGCCGGTGACGTGAATCCTTACCGTGAAGCTGAAGACTCTTAGCCCTCTAGGCTCCCTAGGCTTTTTATGCAGACAGGTACCCAGTCAGTTGCGCCACCTGCAGGAGTGGTGATTGTTGATAAACCGGCAGGAATAACCTCACATGACGTTGTCGCGCGGGTGCGTCGAGTTTTCAACACTCGCAAGGTTGGGCATGCAGGAACACTTGATCCAATGGCAACGGGCGTCTTAATCCTTGGGATCAATGCAGGAACCAGAGTCTTGGGACATATTTCTGGCGCTCATAAGTCGTATCGTGCGACCATTCGTTTGGGTGCCTCCAGTTCAACCGATGATCGTGAAGGGCAACTGGGAGTATTGACCCCCGCGCGGAATATTCCTGTGGAAGACGTGAATGCCGTTCTTGGCCGTATGCGCGGTGAGATAATGCAGCGTCCAAGCGCGGTGAGCGCCATTAAGATCGACGGTCGTCGTGCCCATGCACGTGTCCGTGATGGGCAGACGGTCGAAATTCCTAAACGAGCTGTCACAATATTTAGCCTGGAGGTGGTGAATACAGATCAGGTAGGTGACTTCCTGGACATTGAGGTGGTCGCCAACGTTTCTTCGGGTACATACATTCGCGCGATCGCGCGTGACCTTGGCGATGCACTGTCAGTGGGCGGTCACCTTACGCATTTGCAGCGAACGTCCATTGGTCAATTTTCGTGTGAAGATGCCGTTGGTTTGGAAACTCTTGAAGAATCCTTAGATCCGTGGAGTGCTGCGATTTCCCTTGAGCAGGTTGCACGTGGAATTTGGCCTTGTCGTTCACTCAACCAAGCTGATTCCTTGGCTGTTCGCTGGGGGCAACGACTAACTTGGCCAGAGGACTTAATCGATCCGATTATTGCCTTGATTGACCACAATGGTGAACTCGCGGCAGTCGCTGAGAGGAAAGAAGGGCGGTGCGCCTACTTGGCTGTCTTTCCTAATGACGTGAAACCACCCAGTAGCCTGCAGTGGTGAGTGCATCGGGTTCGCTAATTTGTATTGGGATCTTTGACGGCGTGCATCTAGGCCATCAGTCACTTATTGCCTCTGCAAAAGACTATGCACGGCAACTGAATTTGACCTTAATCGTATGTACATTTGATCCACACCCCAACACGGTCGTACGACCGGATCATGCGCCAAAGTTGATTAGCGATATCAATCATCGCAAGCAGCTCCTCGTGGACTGCGGGGTTGAGCATGTGGAAGTCATCACGTTTAATTCGCAGATAGCTAATTTGACCCCGATTGAATTTTCTCGGGAGTTTCTCAGTGATCGTTTAGGAGCTCGAGTCGTCGTGGTAGGTCAAAACTTCATTTATGGTCGAAATGGCAGCGGAGATGTAGACACGCTGCGTGAAAACGGTTACGAGTGCGGATTTGAAGTTCGCGTGATTGACCTTCTAGATTCC
>Ga0222673_1000975_pt1 | contig 10679 bp, 13 predicted proteins | sample AntAcemetagen801_FD_179845 | JGI IMG/M metagenome (GOLD analysis project Ga0222673, IMG submission 179845) | Saline water microbial communities from Ace Lake, Antarctica - #801 | ecosystem: Environmental > Aquatic > Non-marine Saline and Alkaline > Saline | place: Antarctica: Ace Lake...
AAGGAAAAGAGATGTAGAGATGAACTAATTGCAGATGGCTGGAGGATTGTTTTTAAATCGGTTAGGTGGAAGTTTGGCACTATTGATTATGCTGGCTTGTTTGATGTAGTAGCAGTTAATGGCAAGTCTAAGTTACATATTAGTTGTAAGCACCTAGGCAATTCCAATTACTATTTATCGCATCAAGCAGAGATATTAGTATATAAGGCCAAACATGGGCTACCTGCAGAGATATTTGAATTATGGTTGTGGGATAAACCTAAATGGAAAGGAAGAAACCCAAACAAGATATGGCATCCCGGTGGTTGGCAGAAAATAAAGTTATAAGGAAAAGATTTAAATACAAGTTGTTATAAAACTATAAGTAGGGATTGAAAATGAGGAAACAATTTAATTACGGAACATACACAAAAGTATCAAAACACTTTATTGAGAATCCATCAGAAGAGTATTCTGCAACCAAACTAAGAGATTTATTAGATATAGACTACTATTCAATCAAACTGATTCTAAAGACTTTATTGGAAGAGAGAGAAATCCAAGAAAAGAATAACAAATATAAAATAAGGGGATGAGATATGGTAAACATGAAAGAAACAATTAAGGTAGAACAAGTACATGACAATGATAAATACATAATCAATAGGAGAACCTATGAAGAACTAAACGGGGTAGAGTTAGTCAAGATACACACAGACATGGTTGAGGCATTGAATAATGTAATCACACAGCTTAAAGATATGCCCAAACAATATGAAGCAAGGATGAAGGTTCTAGAAACGGAAAAGAAGATGATTACTGATAGATTGGGTGCTTTTGTGGTTCATGTCAAGAGAATAAAGGATTTAAGCAAGGAAGAAGAAAAACCCAAAGAATAAGGCATTTGGATAGGATAATGGAAAAAACAAATTGGGAATGGGTTGATATAAATAAATTAAAGATTGATAATGAAAATCCAAACCGGATGACCAAACAAGAAAAATTAGCCCTATGGACAAATATTGTGAAGTTTGGTTGGAATATGCCTATAATCACAGACATGAGTTATTTAATTGCGGATGGAGAACAAAAATATATAGTAGCCAAAGAACATGGTGCTAAAGAAGTTCCAGTTTTAAGAAAGAAAATAACAGATATAGAAAGAAGGATTATAAGGCAAAGCATGAACAAATTAAGAGGAACCCATGATGAAGGATTAGATGAAAATGAATATAAAATGATTCTGTCACAGATTTCAATGGAAGAATTTGTTGGGTTTACCGCTATTTCTGAACAAAATATCTTAAATGTCTTAAACAAACAGATGAATGATGCCGAAAACATAAAAAAGGTAAATGAAGTTGATAAACTATATACTCAAGAAGTTACTTGTCCTAAGTGCGGTCATGTATTTAAGAAAAAGACAAAGTAACACATTCCCACTGACTAAAGTCAGGGGCTTTTGTATAGATATTCTGTTAGAAGAGAGAATCCTGAAATGAGTGAAGAAGAATTAAGAACTGCAGTAACACATCCCCACCTACTAAAGTAGGGGGCTTTTCGGCAACGAAGCCTGTGTTACCAGACTTAGGGAACGAATGTTTCCTACGTTATTTCGGATGTAAAGACCCAACAATTTGCTCAGTTGTTGGCAATCTTGTGGCACTGTAAACAATCCGCAGGGAAAGTGGATAGTCAACCACATTGTGAAGCCGAGATAACATTGTTGAGAGCAACATAACAGCTCGAAAGTGCTGGCTTATAGCAAAGAACTTTCAAAAACAAAATGCAAAAAACATACATACAAAACAAGGATGGAGAACCTTTGATGCCTACTGAAAGGTCTGGCAAAGTAAGGAGATTATTAAGAGACAATAAAGCAATAGTTGTCAATCTCTGTCCATTCACAATCAGACTAAATTATGATTGTGAAAACAACACACAAGAAGTAATTGTAGGATTAGACACTGGAGCAGTGAATGTAGGTTGTTCAGCAGTAAGTAACAATAAATGCTTGTATGCTTCTGAAACAAAACTAAGGACAGACATACATAAGAAAATGCAGAGAAGAGCAATGTATCGAAGAACAAGACGTTCAAGAAATACAAGATATAGAGAAGCAAGATTTGATAACAGAACATCAAATAGACAACTTCCACCATCTCTACAAAGCAAACTAGATTCAACCGTAAAAGTTGTAAAACAATTATCAAAGATTCTGCCAATAAATAAAGTAATAGTTGAGATAGCAAAGTTTGATACACAAAAATTACAGAACCCAGATATCAAAGGCAAACAATATCAAAAAGGTGTTACAGAGGGTTATGATAATGTTAGAGCTTATGTGTTTGAAAGAGACAATTATACCTGTCAAATCTGCAAGAAAAGAGAAGGAATCCTACAAACACACCACATCAAACAGAGAAAAGATGGTGGAACAGATAGACCAGATAATATGATTACTGTACATTTAAAATGTCACCAAGATTTCCATAAAGGATTAATCAAACACAAATTCAGAAAGCCAAAAGAATATAAGATGGCAACACAAGTAACAATATTAAAAGATTTCATAATCAAAGAATTAAGAAAAGATTTTGATGTTAGCATAACATTTGGACACATAACAAAAAGAAACAGGATGAGATTAAATCTTCCTAAATCTCATTGTTTTGATGCAGTAGCAATAGCAAATCCTAAAAATATTGAAAGAATTAATAAAATATTCAAGAAAGTGTGTGTTACACAAAGAAGATATCAGATGACTAAAGGTGTAAGAAGTGAGAAAAAACTTCCAAGTGGACAAATATTTGGTTACAATCAATGGGATAAAGTTAAGATTAACAATCAAATAGGTTTTGTTAAAGGTAGAAGAAGTTCAGGATTCTTTGATGTTTGTGATATTGATAAAAACAATATATCACATTCAGTTAAATACACTAAAATTCAAAGATTATGCTCAAACAATATAATGGAGGTAGAGGCAATTCCTCCCACCGCTAAAGCAGTGGGTATCCTTGCCTAAAGAATTATGATGAAGATCATTAATCTCTATGCTGTAATAGGGGAAAATAGAAAGCTATGGCAAATGAACAAAATTTGATACCTATAAGAACCAAGGAAGAAGCAAGAGAGCTAGGTAGGAAGGGTGGATTGGTTAGAAGTAAAAATAAGAAACTGGCATCAAAGCTAAGAGAATTGAAGAAGAAAGGCCTTACTGATGAAAATGTTAAGCGAATATATGATATTATGACTGATGCAGATATAACCGATTTAGAGACCCTTATGCTTATACAATCCCTCCAACCTAACCTTAAGACAACAAAAGAAAAAGCAGAAGTAATTAGGTTGTTTCTTGAATGGAGAAAATTGAGGCATGGTTCTAAAGAAAAGATTGAACACGCTGTTGATGTTAGGAACTATACATTCTCAATTGAGTTAAAGAAATTGGAGATAGTCACTCCCGAAATGCTAGAAGAAGATGGTAGAAAAGCAGAAGATAGTGTGGTCACCAACACCGAAACAGTGGGAAGCCTTCCAGATACTACAGGACAGGATAACAACTGAACTGTTTTACGGAGGAGCAGCGGGTGGAGGCAAGACTTATTTGGGTTGTGTGTGGGTGTGTTTTACCTGCCTTAAATATAGTGGTGCTAGGATGTTGGTCTGCAGAAACAAGCTAAAAGACATCAAGACATCTACATTTCTAACCATCATGGATATATTAAGGGCATGGGGATTCAAGAAAGACCGGGATTTCTTTTATAATTCAACAGAGAACATCATAAGATTCTATAATGATTCTACCATATATTTCAGGGAATTGTTCTTCTATCCATCCGACCCAGAATTTGATTCTCTTGGCTCAACAGAATATACTGGTGTGTTCATTGATGAGGGCGCTCAAGTAACATCAAAGGCCAAGAATATTGTCATGAGTAGAATTAGATATAAACTTGATGAGTTCGGGATAATACCTAAGTTATTGATTGCTTCCAATCCCGGTAAGAACTTTTTATATTATGAATATTACAAACCACACAAGGAAGGCACTCTAAAACCATATAGGAAGTTCCTGCCATCACTGGTATATGATAACCCCTACATCAGTAAATACTATATTGAGAACCTCAAGAAACTCGATAAGATTAGCAAGGAAAGACTATTGCATGGTAACTTTGAATATGATGATGATCCTGCTAAACTATTTGAGTATGACAATCTCCTTAATATGTTTACTAACTTGTATGTAAAGAAAGATGGCGAACTGAAGTACATTTCTGTTGATGTTGCGAGGTATGGTGAAGACAAGACAACTATTATCTTATGGGATGGGTTTTATATTACTAAGATGTGGATGTACGGCAAGGATGATTATGTAGGCCCTCCCACCGAATTTGTTAAAGCAAAATTGATTAATATAATGACTGAATATGCAGTACCAAGAAGCCAAGTGATAATTGATGAGGATGGTATCGGTGGTGGACTGGTGGATGTATTGAAGGGAGTAAAGGGTTTTGTAGCTAATAGCAGACCATTTAGTAGAGAGCAATCTGTTAGAGCATTGCCGATGGTCAGAAGGAATATACCATTAGAACATAACTATGGCAATCTCAAGGCACAATGTTTTTTTAGTGCGGCAGAACAAGTAAATCGGAATGAGGTGGGGATATATTCGGGGATAGCTAATGAATTTAAAGATAAACTCATTGAAGACCTTGAACAGATTAAGAAACATAATCCCGATAAGGATGGTAAGTTAATGGTGACACCAAAGGATATAATCAAACAGAATATTGGTAGAAGCCCCGATTATGGTGATGCCTTTATGATGAGGTTCTATTTTGAGGTTGTTGTAAACCCACCATTATGTTTTGGCACATTGGATGTAGGTAATTAGCAACATTTAAATATCAAAAGCATTCCAAACATAATAGTACATGAGATACCAACTCTTTTTCCTATCAGGTGGTTTATTGCTTCTCCACCTGATGGGTTTTAATAACATTTAAATAACAGAACGTTCTAGATTAGATTATGGTGGTTAGACTTCATGGTACAGTTATGCCTACAGGGGATGAACAATGTCCTTGGTGTGGTAGGGGGTTCTGGACTGTTAGGGATTTAAGAGATCACATCCGTAATGACCATGAGAGAAACCACCCATTCTGATACGTTGCATAATTAAAAATTCATTAAATCCAAAGGGAGGTAACTAATGGCAACTAACAACCAAGAACCTATTGATGAACCTGATAAGACACCCGATTATTCAAAACTTGAACATCTTATGACTAAACAAGGTATTGATTTGGATGAAGCATTAGGGGTTTTAGGGAAACGTAACCTTGACACATTCCTCCAGAAGTATGACATTACTGAGCCCGACCTTATAAGTATCTTAAAATCTGCTCGGGCAAAAGAATCACCTGCAAAACGTATCAACTTATCCGGTAAGAGGTTCCGTTATGGTTATTTTGCAGACCCGCATATTGGTCAGAAAGCTTTTCAACCCATGCTTTGGGACAAGATGATTAGGGTATTTAAACGCGAGAAACCAGAGTTTATACTTGATATTGGCGATCATCTAGAGGGCATGAGTAATAGGATAGGTCATGTTTATGAATTAGAAGATGTAGGTTACAATGCACAAATGAATCATGCAGTTGAACTATATTCACAATTACCAGCCCACACCTTCGGGATAGATGGCAATCATGATCAATGGTATTTCAAACCCCAGAACATGGGTGTTGTTGTTGGCGAAGAGTTAGAACGGAGAGTACCACAATATGAACATCTGGGTCAAAATGAAGGTGACCTACACCCAACTAACTCCGTACACATTAAACTATTCCACCCTAATGATGGGTCAGCTTATGCTGTGAGTTACAAGTTGCAGAAACTGATTGAGAGTTTTAGTGGTGGTGAGAAACCAAACATAGTTCATGAAGGCCATTACCATAAGGCACTTTATATGTTCTTGAGGAATGTGCATGGTTTTGAAAGCGGTACGCTATGTGGTCAAACCGAATGGATGCGAGGCAAGAAGCTTGCAGCTAACATGGGCTTTGGCGTAGTGGATTGTTATTCTAATGCTAAGGGTGTTGACCAGATAGTACATAAATGGTTCCCCCATTATGAGGAATGAAGATGGTAAAACAACATACAAAGGAATCTGAATATATTGATTCATTAGATGAATTGGTTGGGCATATGTATAAATTTAGCATGAGACACCATTTCTATGAGTTGGGAGAACTAGATTATGTGGGTGTAAGGCCCGATGGACAATGGGACATCTATGAAGTCAAAGCATCTGACAAGGGCTATAATAAAGCAGTTCTACAATTAGGAAGGGCAGAAGATTATTATGGGAATCTATGTCTTAATACATTTCTTTATATAGGTAAAACTGGCGAATTACATAACATTTAGGTTTGTTGGGGTTTGGGACATTTTGGGAACAGCATAACATTTAAATATCAGCACACCCATTAATTAATTCTATGGCAGATGAAGACATTCCTTCAAACATCAAAAAGGAGATTTCTAGGTTAAGAAGTGAAGTAAGGAAACTCCAAGATGTAAAGAAAGACATTGGTGCATTCTCTGGAATGGCAACAGGCAATTATTGGACTGCTACAGGTATGCCTTGGATTGGTGCTGATGGTAGAAAGGCAGTATTAACAGAATATTTCTGGCAACCAATAAGAGGGCAACCAAGAAGGGTTGATACTAATGAGTTAAGGCAATTTTCACAAGATTTCTGGGTATCTGCTTGTGTTAAGACATTGATGGATGAGATTAGCTCACTTGCTTGGGATATAGTTCCAATGGATGAGTACCAGTATGATTGGGTAGAAGATTCAATCAAAACAGTTAAAGATTTCTTATTAAACCCGAATAAGAATAATGAATCTTTTGGTGGGATAATCCGAGCATTAATGAAAGACATTCTCGAGATTGATGCAGGAGTAATAGTAAAGGTATTTGACCTTAATTCATATAACTTTGATGAGATAGAACCAAAGAGTGGTGCACCTGTATTGAAGCCCAAGGGGCAAAGGAGGATGACTGAGATTTATGTTAGGGATGGTGCTAGTTTCCTTAAAGAGATTGATAAGTTTGGTTTTGAAAGAGGTTTCTGGCAATACAGTTATCAAATCCCTGCACACCCAATGTGGTTTAATAAGGATGAGATTGTCTATGTGCAAGAACATAATAGAAGTATGAGTTGTTATGGTTATGCAAGAACGCAAAGCATTCTGGACATTGTTAAATCATTACATTATTCTACCCTTTATAATAAGAGGTTCTTTGAAGAAACAGCAATCCCAGATGGTGCATTATCACTGCTTGATACTAATGAGGTGGAGATGAGGGAATTTAGAAGCTATTGGAATAATGAATTTAAAGCACAACCACATAAAGTGGCAATAATGAACAAAGACCTTAAATGGCAACCATTTGCAGTATCACAGCAAGAGCTACAATTCTTAGAGACACAGAAATGGTATTTTAATATTGTAATATCTTCTTTTGGATTAAGCCCAAGCGAGTTGGGAATTACGGATGATTTGAATAGGGCTACATCAGCAACACAATCAGAATTAGTTAAAAGGAAAGGAATCAGGCCATTCCTTAAATTACTGGAAGCAAACATTAACAAGGGTGTGGTAGATGAGTTTGGCTTTGAAGGGATTCAGTTCCAATTCATATATGATGATCCTGCAGAAAAGAATTCTAGGTTGACTAATTGGAACCTTGAATTAACAATGGGCGTTAAGACTATTAATGAAGTAAGAAATGAGATGGGCCTTGAACCCATTAAGAATGGGGATGTCAGTAATAACATGAGAGATATGATGGGTGGTGGTTATGGTGATAATAACCAGAATGATGATTCTAATTCACAGGGCGATAAAACAGAAAACCAAGAGAGTCCTGGATATACTGATGAAAGGAATCGGCAAGAAGGCGTAAGTTCAAAAACACAAAAGGGTGTGGATGATGGACAATATTACAGAGAACAACCATTAACACAACCTAGAAGATTATCTGGTGCTATGTTTCAACCACAAATGAATAAAGAAGATTTGGTTAATTGCCCTATCTGTGGCAGACCAACACTTGCAACATTGAATGCCGAAGAAAACCTACTAGATGATATGAGATGCACTTCATGCGGTGCAAGGTTCAATTCTAAAGATTTATTACAAGCACCAATGATGGAAGAAATGACTAACACCCTACAAGCAAATAACAATTCTAAACCAATATACAATAAATCAATCACTAAGTCAAAGGATGATTTAATGGATGTCAAGGCATATTGTGGCTTTGATTGTTCTAAATCATTCCCATTTGCAGAATCATTTGCGTCATCAAGTTCATATAAATCAATGCTGATTAAATACTTAAATGATATAGGTAAAGAGAAAGTAGAAGATATTATCTCAATTCTAAAGGGTTCTCTTTTGGGGAATGATTCTATATATAATGTGGCACAGCAAATTAATGAAGTAATTGATGATTACCCCAGAGCACAACTGATTGCCAGAACAGAGATTATTCGACTAGCCAATAAAGGTAACCTTGATAGGATGAAAGCTAAAGGCACCAAATATGTTAAGTTCATATCAGCACCAGAAGATGGGCGGTTATGTAGGAAATGTGCAGAGAAGGATGGTAAGATATATTCAATCAAACAAGCAGAGAATGTAATTCCTTTGCATCCTCGGTGCAGGTGCACTTGGACAGAAGTAGAAGATATATGAATAGCTTTGGATAAATTGGACAATCGCATTGAAAACCTACAATTAATGGAAAAAGCAGAACACCACAAATTACATTATGCAAAAAGGATAATTGATAAATATGGCAGATTCACACCAAATAGGAAATGATTAAAATGAGGTGTCCGTTTTGTGATGAGATTACCCCCAATGATGAGGGCAATAAACAGCAGTATATTAGATGTCATGAATGTAAAATTGTGATAAGACAATGGTAAAATCCGATTTAGCAAGAGATGTTATTAGTTTAGATGAGTTGTTATTATTACCAGATAATATACCATTTAGCGAACTAGTACTTGGGGGTCAAAGTTATGCTATTGTTCCAGAAATAGATAAAAAAACAGGTATTGAAACATATCACGTATTCCAACGCCTTGAAGGCACAGAGTTATTTTATAAAATCACACAATACCAAACGGGGATTAGATATTCATGACAATAACCAAACTGAAACATGGAGGGATTAAGAAGAATACAGAACCCATCCCAGTTACAGAGATGACTAATTCAGTTGCAGACCACGGTAAAAACAAGATGGATTTCATCCCAATCGAACAGAAATATCAATTATTAATATTGGAGGAACTACAAGATATACACAAATTACTTCAAGAAAGACTAGCATAAATGCCCCATGATTGAAAGAAAAGAGCTGAACAAATTAGTGGTTTTAACACTCACAGATAATCAGAGTTCCCTAAAAGCATCACAACTATATGAACAAATAAAGAAAGAAGAACCTTCAATCATGCGAGAAGAAAGGGTAAGGGGTTTCAAATCATTTGTTAAGATAATCAATTCATTTGAAGGAATCAAGCCTATTGGTTCTGGTGTTAAAAGATATACAATATATAAATAATAAAATATTTAAAGCCTAAAAAGAGATAATCTTTATGAAACCAAAGAACTTTATTTTGAGTCCTGAAAAAGAAAAACAAAGAAGAAAAAAGATAAGTGAAACTATGAAGAAAAAAGGAATTAATCCAAATGGAAGAAATCCTAATCCAGGTAAATTTATTAGAACTCCTGAAACATTGAAAAAGATGAGTAAGGTTCATATAGGACAAATTTCTTGTTGGAAAGGAAAAAAAAATCCCAACTTATCTTTAAGGAATAAGTTAAATAATCCAACTAAATCAGGGAAAAGTCATTGGAATTGGAAAGGAGGAATAACCAAACTTAATAAATTAATTAGACATTCTAAAAAATATGAACAATGGAGAAGTGATATTTTTAAAAGGGATAATTGGACTTGTCAAACTTGTGGAAAGAGAAGTTGTTATTTAGAAGCACATCATATTAAGGAATTTCATTTAATTTTAAAAGAAAATAAAATATTTTCAATAGAAGATTCCTTAAAATGTAAAGAGTTATGGTCAATTGAAAATGGAGTAACATTATGTAAATATTGTCATAATTTAACAAAAAGGGGGAGAGTTTAAATGCTTCCAAGTGACATCCGGGATAGAGAATTTAAGAAGTTTAAAGAAGACCCTGATGGTGATGTTGCCGTCAATGTTGTTTTAGATTCGGATGTGGAAATCAGTATAACACCCCCAACAGGTATTAATGGAGGGCCTGTAACTGTTGGAACATCTGCTGTTGAAATGACATTTACAGGTACAACACTGGCAATCTCACTTAAATCTAAATCCACTAATACTGGTACCATCTGGTTCGGACCTAGTACTGTTGATAATACTGGTGCTAATGCTTATGGTGAACTAACCGCAGACTCAGCAGTAGAAATCGAACTAGATGACACAAGCACACCAATATATTGTGTATCAGATACTGCTGACCAAGTAGTGTATAAAGCAGGTCTGACATGATGGCAACTTTCAACTACACCTCGCCTGGGATAGGTTATTATGATAGGCGTTATGTGAAAATAACTGG
>Ga0222673_1000977_pt1 | contig 10677 bp, 20 predicted proteins | sample AntAcemetagen801_FD_179845 | JGI IMG/M metagenome (GOLD analysis project Ga0222673, IMG submission 179845) | Saline water microbial communities from Ace Lake, Antarctica - #801 | ecosystem: Environmental > Aquatic > Non-marine Saline and Alkaline > Saline | place: Antarctica: Ace Lake...
AGTCACCGTTGAAGTAACGCCTGTCGATGAGGAAGTTCTTCATTACACCACCATCGTAGAGGTTGACGGTGGAGGCGATGCGTACGAGGCAGCAGAAGATGCTATAGCCAACAACGCTGATAGGGACGAGCTCCCCATAACCTGCCTAAGCAGAGACTGTATTTCTACAGAGGAGATAAACGATGAAATACTGTGTAGCGACGACAATTAGTACAACTGACGTTTACAATAACGAACTACTCGTAGAGAGTGTTCATAGCGATTTTGGCAGGGCTTTGAAAAAATCTACTAACGGACAATCTGTTATAGAAATCAATGACCATGTCAAAAAAGGTGATTCGATTAACAGCGATGGAGAATTATGGCAGTCGTCAAATGAAGCGACGCGTGCAGCTGCGCGGGGGAGAACTGCCCCACAGGTAATGCCAATGTCACCATCAACACCATCAACACTTAACAGTACTCCCAAGAGTACAGGAGAACGACATGACAGTAGCAACAATGACTAAGCACAAAGAACTAGATGCAACGGAAGAACAGCGAGCTAACTTAGACAAGCTGGCTACATACCTCGAAGCCCTACCCGAGGAATATGATCACTTCGACATGCGCTGGTACTTCAACGAGCTAGGCGGCCTCGACGCGCTAGACGACTTCGAAGCGCTAGGATTAGCACCAGATACAGACACAGACACAGTAGCCCTGTCCTCGGGACTTGTTGGCACCGAACACCTGAACGTGTGCGGCACAGTAGCTTGTGCTATTGGGCACGGCCCCGCCGCAGGTGTAGCCCCACAAGGAGGTGAGGGCTGGTCAGACTACACCATAAGGGCATTTGGTGACGGTGAAAATGACACAAGTGACCGTGACACACGCGTTGGCGTATACACATGGGCGTTCCACGAAGCTTGGGCACACTACGACAACACGCCGCTGGGGGCAGCACAACGCATAAGGTACGCACTGAAACACGGTGTACCAATCCTCTGGGACTACACATCAGCGGTGGAGCTGTATCAGGAGAACACAACAGGAGATAAAGAATGAACGTATTAAGACTAGGCCAGAAAGTAAGAATCACGAAGCGACGTACAGGTGTGGCCAAGGGCAACCCGTACACCATACTGTCGATCATCAACAACAAAGCCAAACTGCAAGGTGCAAACACAGCGCCTGATAGGTGGTTCCAGTTGCGTGACCTGTCGTGAACATACGGGTATTCAAACGCCGCGTGTGGAGGAAAGAGGGGCAAGGCTATGTGCCTGCCCCCGCAGCAACGAAGCGTACAGTTGTGTACGTGGAGTCAGAAGAAGCGGCGCGTGCAATATGCAAGCCCGAGAACGCGAAGAAGCCCGAGACGGGCACGGTTGGATACTACAACTTTGTCTGGCATGAATATGAACGAGTTAGTTAACCGTACTCCCAAGAGTACAGGAGATGAAGATGACGATGGATAAAATAGAGCAACGAGCGTTGTGCCACAACCAACTGCAGAACTTGTTGAACGCGGGTGTGGCGCATATTCGCAAGCAGGGACACCCTGCACTTGGTGAAGAAGGTAAATGTATGTACCGGACTGCCATAGTAAACAGGGGGGATGTGCCAAGCAAATGTTTTATCGGTGGGTGCATAGCCGATGAGCATTACGACCCCCTTTCAGAGAATAAAGACGTTACGCATTGCGGGCCGCTGAACATGTTGGCGGCCAGCGGGTTCCCCCTTACTTTCGTAGATACATTGGGCCCGCATGTCCTACGCGCCATGCAAAGGGAGCTACATGACGATGTGGCGCGTAAGGCCAACATGTCTAACTACACCCGCGGGGTTGTAAAGTCTTGGGGCCCTGAGGCCTGTGTCACAACGCGAGACGATGACCCTGCAACGTTTGATGCACGATGGATGACCCGGTTCGAAGGCTCACTTCGTACGTTCTGCGATAGGTACGGCTTCACTGCCCCCGAACCTACAACCTAACCTACAACCTAACGTACTCCCAAGAGTACAGGAGATGAAGATGATAGAAGATGAGAACAAGTACGCCAAGACAGTCCACCCAGATGGGCGGATTGAGTTCGTACCCATACCCGTGAAAGAACAGGACCTAGCGGATTGGGAGCCTGTGTATTTGAACGGCATGGACCACGAAACAGAAGAGTACTTTGCAGTTGACTCCGAGGGGCGCGTGTACTCCACTAACCTGTTGGGCGGCAGCGAAAACTCCCGCAGCTACAGAACACATACAAACTTTGCCACGTACCCAACAAGGGAAATGGCAGAGAAGGCAGCGGTCCTGATGAAGCGTAATAATGCCATCATAAAGGCTTGTCTGTTAGTGGACCCCGACTACGTGCCTGATTGGACCAACAGAAAAACTAAGTTCGCTGTCTACTATGACCACATAGATAGTGAGTGGGTAGTAGGTTGGAGTAGCTTCTGCTCTTCCGCTTTGGCTTCCGCCTACGTGTCAACTGAAAAGAAGGCAATAAAAGTGTGTGAACTATTAACCAAGTGGGGGATTAAGCAATGAATGAGACAAACAGCAGTACCGTGGTAACCACCAGCACCCAAGCGCGCATTACAGCCGAAGGGACAGGCGCACCTGTTAACCCAGAGACACCTCAACCTGTTGAGTATACGTATGAGTTACCAGTGGAAGAAAAAAGCAAGGCTCTCGCTGCAATGACACGCGCCCAAGCCACAAAGTACATGGACCTGTCCTTGTACAACTCGATTGATCGACAGGCATTGGATTCGGGGGCCTACCCCTCCAAGCTCAACACACCTATATCTAGCTCCCCCGTGCGGGCAATGCTAGTAAACAAAATCAATGCCCGTAACCACCAAATGCAAACCATGGTGCTCAACGCGTTGGGCCAAACGGTTATAAACCCTGACCACGTGAACTATTACACGAAAGGAGAAGTTTGATGCACGCAACAGAGTTGGCGCACAAACGCCCTGCGTTGACAGCGCAGCACAGAGAGAATTTCCGCAAGCTGGCTGACTACGTCCTCAACCTGCCGGATGACTACAAGGGGTTTAGTATGGTTGACTACTGCAGCAGCAGAAGACAGGACACGTTTTTAGACATTGCGCTTTGGGAGGCAAAAAAGACACTGGCAGATAACGAGTGTGGCACCACAGCGTGCATGTTGGGGCATGGACCCAGCGCGGGTATACCACCAAGCCGTGAGGGAATGGATTGGTGCGCGTACGCAGCTGATTTTGGTTGCCAACCGGAGGGAGGGACGCGCTCGTTGTGGAACTGGGCATTTAGTGGTGAGTGGACATACCACGCGCCTACAAGGGCTGATGCGGCGATGCGTGTTCACTACATGTTGGACTACGGCATCCCGGAACATTTCCGTAATCCCAGCCGCGAGTGGGCAGCAATAGTCGCAGCGAGCTACGAGGTAAAGTAGTAACTAAACTCATTCAATAGCAGTACTCGCAAGAGTACAGGAGAGCAAAGATGCAAAAAGTTAAAAAGGTTTACACAGGTTGGCAACACCCCGGTACACAGACACCACTGACCAAAAACACACGCAACGAAAGTTGCAACAAACGCCGCGCACTCAACGGCACACTAAGGAGATAGATATGACTGAAGAAACCAAACCCGCACAGCGCCCGATACTCCAACGCGTTGTTAGTGAGGGTATTGCCCACATACGCAAACAGCGTGGGCCCGCACTCGAAGGACCTGTTTGCAAGTATCGCACAACACACGGACGCAGCTGCTTCATTGGTGGGCTTATCAAGGATGAGTACTACAACGTCGACCTAGAGAGGCAGAAGGTTACATCTGAGGAAGTGAGCGATGCCCTCATTGCTAGTGGCTACAACATCGACTGGGATGTGTATGAGCGACTTGGCACCCTACAAGCAGAACTGCACGACGAGGTGGGTGCAGACGTTAGCATAGGACTGGACCACCCCCACTACGAGGCGCAGTGGATGATTGCGTTTGAGAAACGCGCCGAACGATGGTGCACAAGAAATGGGTTCGCCTTTCCGGTTAACCCCCTGTGACTGACTACCCTGAGCGGGACTTCATAAAGTGGCCCCTTAACAGTACTGATGTTATTGGTTCAGGGCCACTAACTGGAAAGAATTGGGTGGCTACGTATGTTACGCCAGAGATAGACCTGCTTACGATGAACTGGGCGCCACAGGAAGTTACGCACGAAGACATGGAGGGTGTGGGGTACAGGAGCAGGCACATCGGTAATTATTATTATATTTATTAACAGTACTCTCAAGAGTACAGGAGAACGAAGATGGACGAGCATAGAATACGAAGGGCAACCCTACGTGACCAGATAAACACAATGGCGGATGAACATGTGCTGCCAGAGTACAGGCGGCAGTATCTGATCGAGCTGATAGCCAAGATGGAGCGCGCGGGGTTCTTGGGGCAGGATGACTTGTTGGGGCTCATCAGTACCAGTCTAGCCGCTGCGAATATCACGAAGGCGTACAAGGAGGCTAACACAGTGTTGACTGAGAATATAAAGACTGCACTCCAACGTGTTGAGGACAACGAGGATGCAGTGGTGACTATGAGGGGTGTGATAGCCACGCAGGATGGGGAGATAGAGAAACTCACGGCCAAACATGGCAACCAAGGCAGACTCATACGTGCACATCAGGAAGGGCAACGCTCCCAAACAGGAATCATAAAGCAGCAACGGGAAGAGATAAAAAACCAAGCAGGGGTTATAGCTGAGCAAGCCGACGATATTCAGGTTATGGCATCGGAAATAGTGGGGCTAATTTCCAAGGTGAAGCGGCTAGAGACATTTGCGGGGCACAACAAAAAGTATGTTGATAACCTTTTGAATGAGGCCGTTAAGATGCGGAAAGAAAATAAGGAGCTTGCGACCCGCGTTAGTTCCCTGACTACCAGTAGGGCAAGCTCCGAGAATGTGTTTGCTTCAAGGTCGGAAGTTAACTCGATTCGCATCAGTCACAACCACTTAGTAGAACGCGTTTTGGTACTGGAGGACAAGAACGATGGATGATCAGTATGGTGTTGAAGCATTGAACACAGAGAACATAAATCACATAGCAATCTTAATTAGCACAGAGGAGCACGATGATGGAAAAAGTAACAATCATAATCAGTAAGGGGCAACACGCGTGCAACGAACCCGAGCAGGGGCAACACGTTAGCTTCCTGCAGGCAGCACTACAGATAAGCCGCCGACGTGCGTGTCGTATCAACGATGCACTCAGCAAGCAGTGTGGTGCGTACTCCAAGCTCACGATAGATGTGGACTACAAGCAGCTTGGTGCATACACCGCACTGCGCAGGAAACCGGTTGAGCTTATGAAAGTGTGGAAGCACCCCGAGATAGTGGCGCACGAGTTCGAGTGTCCGCCACCGCGAACATGCGACCAACCCATTGAACTACGACCGACTCACAGGAGAATACCGTGAAAATTGAAACACAGACAGTAGCGATACTGAGCATGGAAGAACTGGAAGCAGTGATAAAACTGATAGGTGTAACGAGCCAGAACTTCCGCACTGAGCATGGACTGACCACCGAGCAGAGCAAATTACTAGTACACATACACAGTGAAGGAGATAAAGATGCAAGACAAGACACTTGATACATCCAGCACCCCGTCAATAAGTTCTGCCGCACTACTGGTGCAGCTATCAATTGGGCAGTGGAACACGTTGAGAAAGGACACACGCGCCAGTCGCGAACTAACGAAGGACAAGAACGCGAGCCACGGCAGCGCCAAGGTGGACAAAGACCTGATGACAGGTTCACGCACGAAACAGAACATCACTGAACTGTCGACTGCAATCCGCAAGTGGCACAGAGAGGCCACGATGCCGTGGTCTAACTTTGGGTTACGTCTGCTACCTAACGAGACGTACTTCGACTATCACCAGCAAGCAACGGAGTTCCAGCGGGAGTTTCGGGGACTGGTTTCAATGTTTATGGCCGACTACAAGGCCGACATCACCCGCGCGCAGATACGCCTAGGTGATTTGTTCGACCCGATGGACTACCCGAACGAGAATGAGGTGCACGGCAAGTTCCGGCTCGACATCTCCTACCAACCGATTGCAGAGGCTGGAGACTTCCGTGTGGACATGGGCAACGAAGCCAAGAACGCGTTGTCCGAGCAGTATGAGAAGTTCTACTCCGAGCAACTAGAAGGTGCGTTAGCTGATGTGTGGGAACGCCTGTCCACACCACTGCACAGGATGTCTAACATGTTGGACTACGCTGAGCACGAGAAGCCAAAAGGGTTCAAGGACACCCTTGTCTCCAACGTCGAAACGATGGCGGGGATACTCAAGACGTGCAACATCACCAACGACCCTGCTATGGAGGAGGTACGTCAACAGCTTATGCGTGCGCTGCGTGGGGTCACCCCTGATGCGCTGCGTGAGAGTGAGGCACTGCGCTCCACTACCAAGGACAACATCGACAAGATCATAGGCAACATCCCACTCGGGCTGGATATGTAACAGTACTCTCAACAGTACAGGAGAATGACATGAGCAACTCAATAATACCTGAGCAAACACCACTGGAGGTGAAGGTGGCTAACGCCATCAAGTGGCTGGATGAACTAGCAACAACTGAACTACCACAAGGCCGAGAGCAGCTAGGCGACATCTACGAGGGGTTCTGCTGCCTCGGCGTGGGGTGCAAGTTGCTTGATTTGAACTACAACAGCGCCCACGGAGAGGACGCAGAGTTCAACGAGCTGGCTGGGATAGCAAGGACATGCTTTTTCATCGAGCAGAATGACGAGAAGGGATTCTCTTTTGCACGCATAGCGGAGGAGGCTATACGCAACCCAAGGGTTTCTTTCGAGCTAGACGTGGCGGAAGAACTCACGAAGCACTACAAAACAAACACATAAAATAACTACTGGAGATCAATAAGATGGAAAACAACATGACAACTTACGACCTAGGAATGGGCGAGCTAGTTAACGAACTGATGGTGAATGGTGGTGATGGTACGTCCTTCATCGAGGGCGACATGGGTTCGGGCAAGTCCGCACTGTTAAATATGTTGGCAGAAAAGCTGCCAGACTTCACACCCATCTACTGTGACATGGTCACTAAAGACGTTGGTGACTTAGCAATCCCCATGTTTCACAAGCTAGAAGAGGGGGGCAACGTAGTGTCCTTCGCAACGAACGAGGAGCTAGGTGTACACCTTGAGGGTAAGATCATTCTGTTGATGGATGAGTTTGGTAAGGCCTCCGCGCCAGTGCAGAACGCGTGCCTACGGCTTATGCAGGAGCGCAAGTTTGGCCCACACTCCCTGCACGAGGAGAGTATTGTCTTTGCGACCACCAACCTAGGGGCGGAGAACGTGGGGGATTTGATTAAGCCACACGCCCGCAACCGCGTCACGTTCTACCGCCTGCGCAAAGCAACACCGGAAGAGTTCAACGTGTATATGATAAACAACCAGTGGAATCCTGCAGTTATAAGCTGGGTTGCAGAGAACCCATCCTGCCTACAGTCCTTCACCCAAGTGGCAGACCCCAAGGAAAACCCCTACATCTATCACCCCAAACTGCAGCGCAACTCGTTTGTTACCCAGCGTTCTTTGGAGCGTGCGAGTAAGCACATGGACAAGCAGGACCTCCGCACCGAGGTTGCGCTCACGGCTGCGTTGATAGGTACGGTAGGTCAACGCGCTGGCATGGAGCTGGTGGCCTACGCCTCACTGATAGACCAACTCCCGAAACTCCAAGAGATTAAGGACGACCCGTACTCTGCGAAAGTGCCTGAGGATGCGGCAGCTATATGCCTCGTGGTGTTCCGAGTACTGGGGTGCATCGAGCGGGACTGGATGGACTCATGGATGACTTACATGAACCGGCTACCTAAGCAGGGCCAGACGTTGTTTGCAAACCAGACACGCGTTGAGGGTTATGCCCGCAAGCAGATCGTAGTAACGCATAAGAAGTTCCAGACATGGGCGCTAGACAACCGCCACCTTTTCTCAGCTGACAAACGATAGGAGGAAGACGAATGTTCATAACTGAGTTAACACTAGAGCAACGTGTGGAGAAGGCGTACACACAGCTCATTAGCTATCGCGGCAAGGACAGTACAGGCAAGGCGCCCCGCTACGCCGCGATGTCTGGCATATTCATGTACGGCAACACGGATATAACCAACGACCCAACAGCGTCGACGGACGGGGTAAACACGTACCTCGGGCGGGAGTTCTGCGATGCTCAGAACGATGCGCAGTTGCGCTGGGTTATTGTGCACGAGAAAAAGCACATCATGCACAGACACATGTACATCTACGACTACCTGTGGGCCATTGACAAAAACCTGACCAACAAGGCGATGGACTTCCAGATAGATGGGGAGATGCGCCTTGAGAATCCCGATGGGTTTTTGCAGGAGCCCATAAGCCCACACACTGGTGAGAAGTTTGCCCTCGACGACCCCAAGTATGATGGGTGGTCTATGGTCGAGATATTCAACGACCTTAGAGAGCAGAAGGAAGAGGAGGAGTCAGAGAAGGGAGAAGGTAAAGGCCAACAAGGCGCGGGCACTCCTGAAGAAGGTGATGGTGATGGTGATGGTGATGGTGATGGTGGGTTTGACAACCACAAGTGGGAAGAAGCCAAGGCAGTGGATGAGGACACGGTGCGCAAGATCACACACCAGATAGACCAAGCCATACGTCAGGGTGTCGCAATGGCCGGGAAGCAGGGTAGTGGGGGTGAACGCGTTGTAGGTGAACTCTTGGAAGTACAGGTGTCATGGGAAGAACAGTGGCGCGACTTCATCACGGAACGCTGCGCCGGTCGTGACTTCTCTACATGGGGCAGGCTCAACAGGAAGTACATGGCCGCGGGATACGCCATGCCCAGTACGGTGAGCGAGACGTTGGGGCACCTGTGTATATTCGTTGACCTCTCCTCCTCCATGAGTGACCACGAGCTAATGGTGGCGCTGACCGAGGTGGCTTACATCTGCGAGAACGTCAAGCCAGAGGGAATCACGTTGGGCTACTGGGATACAGAACTCCACAACATTGAGAAGTACGGAGACATGCACGATGCAACGGCGCCAGTGGCTGCGTTGATGGACTCCACCAAACCCAAAGGCAGTGGGGGAACGTGTGTGAGGTGCGTACCCAACTACCTACGAGAAGAAAAAATAAAGCCTGCTGCGATACTCGTCATAACGGATGGTGGGATATACAACGGGTGGGGAGACTGGGAAGGCTACGAGGACAAGTTGATGTGGGCCATCGTAGGCAACAAAGGTGTTACGGCCCCAATGGGCAAGACAGTTCACGTACCGAAAGGAGTCTAAGAATGGCAGCTAATCAACGCGTTATCCACAACCTCACCCACTGTAGGGATGTTAGTCAACAGAGGTTGGAGTACAACACATTGGCAGTGTCCGAATGGCCACCAATATCAGAGTACACTATACCTACACAGCACGTGAACGACCAGCAGGTTCTGTGTGGGGTGTACTTGGAAGGGGGCCTGTACGAGTGCTTGGTGGGAGTTAAGAAAAAGAACCCCCGCATCCAACTGCTGCCCTGTTCTTCTAGTTCGGACTACGCTATACGTGAGGTGTTGGTGGTCAACCCCGCGCAGCCATTGGTGGGCGTCGCTAGGGTTACCTCTTCCTTTGAGCGGGTGGAGGCACACATACCTAGAATGATCAGACTGGGTGGAAAAATCTCTTCCTTTGAGCAGCACACGTTTATGGCTAAAGACCCCAAGCGGGTAGCTACACTACTCAACAAAGCAATCAGCCCACTGACTACGCACGAGCTGTTCCACATGTTCGGGGCTACGCTTGGACTGAAAAGTGCACAGGATTTTCTGTCAGGAGCACGGTCTGGGGAGAAGAACCGGCAGGACACCGCCAAGTCGTTCGTGCAGTCACTTAGCTGGGAGCACGGGGGCATGAAGTGTGGGCAGTTCTGGGACTCACTGTGCTACCTGTTTGACGAGACGGGGACACTCCCGCGCCCTGTGGTGCCTGCGCCCATGCGCACTAAGTGGGACAGTCTGGCGCTTGAGTATGAGAAGAAATCCCACAACATGAATGAGACTGGGGGGCTAGTGCCCATCCTGTTTATGAAACCCCATATAGGGGAAGGGAACACAGCGGCCTATACCTACGCAGTGGTGCGCCACAACGAGGACAAGGTGAAAGTACTCAAGCAGTTCGACCGAGACATCCGACTACCAGTAGATGTGCAAACGCGTATGTCCATGCTGGGCATGTCGGATGAGGGGGAGGAGATGTGCGCCAACGGGCGGAAGATGCCACAGAGGGATGCACACATGTTTTCTGATGTACAAGCAACATTCATTCACCCCAGAGATATTGAGCAAGGGTTGTTCGATGACTGGGAATTAGTTACAACAATACAAAGTGGAGAGCAGGCATGATTAAGCAAGGCCAGAAGTTCAGTACTGAGTTAATAACAATAAAGGCCAACATAAAGGCAGAGCGCATTAAGCAAGGGCACCCCATGAAAGAGTTCGCAGAGCATATTGGGGTTACCCGCAAGACGTTGGAGGACATCGAGACACCCCGAAACTATGGGAGCTTTATTGGTATCGAGGTCCTTATCCAGTACATGGACGCGTTGGGCATGACACTCGAAGAAGCGCGGGGGTTAGACGAATGAT
>Ga0222673_1000983_pt1 | contig 10621 bp, 14 predicted proteins | sample AntAcemetagen801_FD_179845 | JGI IMG/M metagenome (GOLD analysis project Ga0222673, IMG submission 179845) | Saline water microbial communities from Ace Lake, Antarctica - #801 | ecosystem: Environmental > Aquatic > Non-marine Saline and Alkaline > Saline | place: Antarctica: Ace Lake...
GTCCGCGCAGAACTGATGGGAGAGAAGACATGACCTCTAAAGAGATAAGCCAGCGATTGAAAGATGCGGGGTTTGAAGCTGAGCATACCCATTGGTGGAGAATCTGGGATGACTATGATTATCACAATGATATACATAATGAAATTTGTGATTTCACTAAAACTAAGGACAAGGATAATATTTTAGATGCTGTGTTTATCCCCGCTTACTCAGCCGAAACGCTGTTTGAGTGGTTGAGGGAGAATGAGAACTTATACTTGTCTGATTCTGATGGCATTTTTGGATTCAGAATTGTTGGATTCAAGCCGACTTCCAGTATTTATAAAACCAATCTCGCTGACATGTTTGGTGAGGCAGTTATATGGATAGAAAGCAATACGCAGGCAGATAGAGAAGCTAATGGGATAAAGGAGCAATCATGAGCGAGATGAGTCTTAGAGAGCAGTTTGAGAAAGAGACAGGCTACAAGTTGCCTGACGTTAGGGATTACAATTCATTTGAACTGAATGTTAAACTTGCTGATTATTGCGAGCGATTTAGTGGATGGATGAAATCCAAGTGCGAAGAACTCCAAAAGGAGAACACTAAGCTGAAAGGTAAATATAACCACCTTGAGAATCACGCCAATGAGCGCGTGCATGACCTACACCAACAACTCACAGCCCAAGCGAAGGAGCTTGAGGCATGGCAAGCCAAGTCAAACAGGCAGAAGGGTGATATTCGCAAGGTTCATAGCGAGCTTGATGCTCTTAAACGTAGGGTGGGTGAAGAATCCCGCCAACCAGAACAGGCGATAGCTGAGAAAGTCTTAAATTGGTTTGCAAATAGTCGTGTCGGGTTATCCTCTAAAACAATGGCAATGGTGGCATGTGGGATTATTCCAGATGAAGTCCATCATCCATATGACCCCGATGACCTTAGTCGGTGCATTGTCCTACTCGACATGGTTCCTGAAGTCCGTAATCATTTTGATGCAATATCAGATTTGAATAATAAGTGGGCTTCATTAATACAACATTGGGATGAGATTGAATCTGCTTATCGGGAAGAAGATGCGTTCGGATGGAGCAGAGTCAAGCGACCATCAAAAACATACACAATGATGAGAAATGTTTTGGCTGTCTGTGAAGGAGGTGGGGCGTGAGTGACAAACCGATCTTGGATGCCTGTTGTGGCTCTCGGATGTTCTGGTTTGACAAGGAGAACCCAAACGTGGTCTTCTCTGACATTCGGAATGAGGAAATTACTCTCTGTGATGATCGTCAGCTGATAGTTAATCCTGACATCACAGCTGACTTCCGAGACTTACCTTTTGAGAACGAATCTTTCTACATGGTTGTTTTTGACCCACCACACATGAATAAACTTGGTAAATCTTCCTGGATGGCTCAAAAGTATGGCGTACTACTGCCAACATGGGAGGAAGATATACGGCAGGGGATGAACGAGTGTATGCGAGTATTGAAGGATCATGGCACGCTGATATTCAAGTGGAATGAGGCTCAGATAACGCTAAATAAAGTATTGTCAGTTATAGACTACGTACCACTATTCGGGCATGTAACTGGGAAGCATGGTCGAACTATATGGGTATCGTTCATGAAAGGCGTTAGCGAGATAAAAGAGGCTGTCTGTGAAGGAGGTGGGGAGTGAGTGAAAGAAAGTATTGGTATCTGTTCACTTATAGTTATTGCCCTGTATGTGGCAGAGCGTTTGCCTATCCGAAAGTCAGAGTCTATGACAGGCCCAAGCCTGAATTATACCAAGACAGACATATTGTAACTGAGGTTTATGACTATTGCGGCAGTCTGTGAAAAGGTTTAGGTAAACATATGAGATTGGGGTCAACAAAGGTTCTATAAACAACATGGACATGTTGATAATCTAATGATCCAGGCAGGGAACTGCCGACCGACCCTGATTAATAATTGATACGAACCAACCTGGGAAGATGGTGACTACATGAAAAGAACATAAGCAGCCCTGCACGCGCATGGAGCTGCTGAAGACCCTGTCAATTGATGGGGTCTTTTTTTATTGCAACCCGGCACAGTCAGCACCTACCTTCAGTCAACCACAAAAGGTGTCAAAATGACTGTTGCAAAAAAGAAGACCAGACGCAAACCCCGACCTAACAAATCGAACACCCATAAAAAACAATTGATTGAAGCTTTGGAAAAGTCCCTTGGGATTGTGTCAACTGCTTGTATTGCAACCAAGATTTCAAGAACTACATACTATGAATATTGCAACACAGACCCTGCATTCAAGAAGCAGGTTGATGATGTTGCTGAACTTGCCCTTGACTTTGCTGAATCACAACTACACAAGCTGATCAGGGAAGGGGACAAGACAGGCATCATCTTCTTCCTGAAGACCAAAGGTAAAAAGCGTGGTTATGTAGAACGTCAAGAAATACATGCAGACATCAGATCATATGATCAAGGTGAATGGGATGGGAAGGAAACCCCTGAAGCATACCTACAAAGAACACTGTCCCAAAAGTAGTCCTGACAATTTAGCATTCAGGGCAAGGACTGTGTCCAATGCCTTGAAGGATGACAGGCTGCAACAGGCACTGTGGAAGATGTCTGAACAGTCATTCCTGTTCTGGTTGAACACCTTTGTCTGGACCTATGATGCCAAGGGTGACAAGTACCAGGAACTTGGTTACACATCCCCACACATGCCTTTCATTAGTTTCGATTATCAAGATGACCATGCAGTTGAATTGCAGGAAGCAATTGAAGAAGGTCACAACCTTGCAATCGAGAAGTCCAGGGACATGGGCGAATCATGGTTGATCATAGCTGTATTCACATGGTTCTGGTTGTTCAGGGGTGCCGGCAATGACTTCCTTCTTGGGTCAAGGAAACAACAGTATGTTGATGAGTTGGGCAACATGTCTGCCCTTATGCCAAAGGCCCGCTATATCATCAAGCGTCTTCCCAATTGGATGCTTCCCAAAGGGTTCACCCTTGGCAATCAATCTGAATGGGACAACTACAACAGACTAATCAACCCTGTGACCGGGTGTGTCATATCGGGTGAAGCAAACAATAACAACTTTGGAACAGCAGGAAGATACAAGGCAGTCTTATTTGATGAGCTTGCCAAGTGGGAACACACTGACCGGGCTGCATGGGAATCAGCCAGTGACACAACATCATGCAAGATTGCAGTCAGTTCTGCCTGGGGTGAACGTGGGATATTCTTTGAACTGATCCATCAGAAAGCCGGTGCAATCAAGCCCATCAGGTTGATTTGGAAGTTGCACCCCTTGAAGGATGATGAATGGTATGCTGAACAGAAACGGACCCGGTCAAAGGCAGACATGTCCAGCAATGTTGACATCAACTATGCAACATCAGTTGAAGGTCAAGCATTCCCTGACTTCGATCTGAACATCCAAGGACTTGAAGAAGACCCATATGACCAAGGCAGACCCATTCAGATGGAATGTGATTTCAATATCAGACCAATGTCATGGTCACTGTCCCATGAAATAAAGGGTGATGACTTCTATTTTGCAGAAGTGGTTGATGATGAACGGACCACAACAGCAGCACACATGCATGAATTCCTTGAACGCTATTCGATCCACAAGAATAAAGTCCTGTATTTATATGGTGACTTCAGTGGGAAGGCAGGCAGCACCAAGGGATATGAAGCAGACTATGACATCATCAAGCGTATGGCCAAGAATGTGAACTGGGAAGTGGTTGACATGACCAATGAATCCAACCCTTCACACAGGTTGTCCCTTGAGGTCTGTTCTAAGCGTCTTTATGATTGGGCAGACAATGGACACACACATTGCTACTTCTGGAAGGAAGGGGTTCCCCGGCTTTGCATGTCAATGGCACAGACCAAGCGCAAGGGTGGCGGAATCCTGAAGGATGGTGCTGAACATTCAAGTGATGGTTTCAGATATGGTCAAGTGACAAGACATGGTCATGAAATTGATGAACAGGAATTCAATGGGGTTAGCCGTTATTAGAATTAATGCTGAAGGCACAACGCCCCTTTAACCTTCACATTTTACTTGTCAAGTCTTTTCCACCTAACTACTTTAGCTGATGACAACAGAAAGACAGACCTGTCCTTCTTTTCTTTTACACTTATTTGGGGTGAACTATGCTGTCTGAATATGCACTTGAATTGATGAACCAGGCAGTCAGGGATGCAAACCAAGCTGAAGCAGAAGCAAGGCTTGATTTGGTTCACCGGGCTGATGAGTACTATCAAGGCAGGACAGAATCTGAGACAGTGTCCTACTTTGACCCGGGAATGATTCAGCAAATTGCATATGGCAACAACAACATCACAGCAAGGGTCATCAAAAGAATCTCACAGGTCCACAAAGTCAGACCCCTGTTGATATTTCCTGAAGACGCAAATCAAAATGCAATAGCAACATATACAGAAGCAACCAAGACCAAGGCTGCAAAGATGCCAAGGGCTGAACGGATGCTGAACCTTCAAAGACTGATCATGCTGAAGTCAACCTTCAGAAGTGGAAGACTTGAAATAGATGTCATCAAAGACTTTGTCCCTATCATGGGTGATGATCCTATGGTCCCCATTGCAGTCTGTTATCCAATCCATGCTTCAAGTGAAGTGACAGATGCATCAGGTGAGGTGTGGGGCTTTGTGTCTGCCACTGAGCAGTTCAGATATAACAAGGGTGGAACAATCATTGAAGGTGATGATGAACTTGAAGGGGTGAATCCTTATGGGGTCATGCCTGTTGTGTTCTGCTTTGAAGAAGGCGCACCACCTGAGACTGAATTCATGGATGTTGAACCGGCAATGGACTTGGTAGAAGCAAACCTTGCAGTGAACCTTGCACTGACTGAAATGAATGCCAACATCAGGTTCCAGAACTTCGATTATCCCTATCTGACCAATATCAAAAACGTGGGTGATGTCACCATCAGTCAAGATAAATTCACCGAACTTCCACCCGGGGTTGAAATGGGTGTGGTCGGTTTCAGTTCACATGTTGCTGACACTGTCAGTGGTATTCAGTTTCATTACAAGTCAGTCTCTATGAACTATGGCCTTGATGCCAAGTTTGTGGAAGGTGTTGGTGTTGAATCAGGAAAAGCATTGCAACTCAGGAATCAGGAACTGATGGACAACAGAAGTGGTTCCCTTGAGAATTGGCGCAACATATGGGATGCACTGTATCAGATAGAAAAAGTTCAAATGAAGTATCACTTCAAGGTGAACATGCCTGACACTATGGATGTTGACTTCAGGGAAACCATGAAGATTCAGACCGAAAAGGAAAAGCGTGAAGACGCTGACTGGCTGGTTGCAACAGGTCAGACCACATATGCACAGATCATGATAGATTCAAACCCTGATGCGTTCCCCGGTGATCCTGATGCAACACCACCTGTGACACCCCTGGAACAGGCACAGCAGTTCATGCTTGAAAACTTACGCAAGAACAGTCTTGCAGAATCTGCTGCTGCGATACCTACTGCCCTGGACCTTGCATTGCAACAAACACCTGAAGGGGTGCTTGAATAATGGGAGCAGCAGAAAGATATAACATTGATGATGGTCTGTGTGAAATCAGGGCGATCAATGATGCCAACAAGATGAAAAAAGTCAATGCAATGAAGTCTGCTGAAGCTGATTACATACAGAAGCAGAAGCATATTCATTCTCATTCATATCAGAAGCAGGATGCTGCAATCAAAGAATTCGCTGCACTGCATGGGAAAAAAGCACCCGGAACATATATTCAGAACAAGACAGGTCTGAAAGTTTTCTGCATCAACTGTGGTGAAGGTCACCTTTACAGGTCACCAAGGGTCACAGGGTCAGGCAGACTGACCAATAGACAAAGGTGCAAGTGTGGGGAAAATACAGCAGTTATGCTGAAAGGGTTCACCAATCATGGCTGACCTTCCTGTCATAGCAGCAGACAACATGTTCAAGGCAATTGAACGGATCACCAAAGCAGCAGCCCAATGGGTTGTAGACAATGGTGGTGCAAGGTCTGTGAATGACATGGTCATCTTCTTGAATCAGATTCCAATGGAATCATTGATTGTGGACACCCTGGGGTTCAGTGGTGATCTGGTTGCACTGGAAGCAACACAAGTCAAACTTCTGACAAACTTTGAAGTGACAGCACCCATCACAGAAGGTGTTGTCCAGTCCTTGATTGATGTGAACAATGCAACATTCAACCAGTACATTGGCAACTATGCAACTGTCCTGAAGCAGGAAATGGTCAAGGCAGTCCTTGCAGGTGTTCCCCGCAATCAGATGGTGAACGCTATTGCCGGAACCAGTGGACTTGAAGGGGCTGCACTGAAGGCAGCGCGCAATCAGATTAAGACAATTGTTGATACATCCCTGAAGACCTTTTCAAGACAGGTGAATGCAGTAATGGTTGAAGACATGCCTGCTGACACCAAGTTTGTTTATATCGGTGTGACTGATGACGAGACCCGGGATGTCTGCCTTGCAATGATTGCAGCCGGACCAATGACAAGAGAAGAAATTGATTCACAGTTCCCCGGTGCATTCATTGATGGTGGTGGGTTCAATTGCAGACACAGGTGGGCAGTGCAGACAAATCTTTCAAACAAGTTCACCAACCCTGTCAAGGCACAGGCGGAAATCAAGAAGCAGGGAATTAATGTGAACACTGTCCAAACACCCCAACAGATTGCAGGTGCATGATGAAGTATTCATCAGGTCTTGCAGGTGTCAAGGATTTCATTGACTATGAAAAGATCATGAGACTTGGCAAGCCTTTTATGAATAAGTTGGGTAATGAAATGTGTGACATGATCAGAGATGAAACAGTCATCAAGGGTCAGGATGTCCGGGGTCATAAGTTCAAGCCATTGACTGAAGTCTATGCAGGCAGGAAATCAGCCGGTAAATTCAGGAGACAATCAGAGAAGTCAAGCAGGGCAAACCTTGTGTTGACATTTGATATGATGCAAGACCTTCAGGTCAGAAGGGCAACTTCAAAGAGTGTCCTATTCGGTTGGACTGCAACTGAATCTGCAAAGATTGAAGGCAATGCCAAGAATGGAAGGGTTGTGTCAGCCCCTGATAAACCAATTTCAACCACAGTCAATGCAATGGGTGTGGGTAGAATGAACAGACAAACCCAATTGAATATTAAGAAGTATGGGTCAAACAATAAATTGACCATAAAGATGGGGTGACAAGATGGAAAAGGAAATCATCATCAAGCAAGTTGGGTCCGGGTGGATCGTGACTGTTTGGAATCGGAAGAAGTCAGATGACTTTTCTTCTGAAAAGGGTGCTGAACAAATCTTCACTGACCGGGCTGAAATGCTTGACTTCGTGACACTGCAGGCATGATTCAAAGATCATCAGATCAGTGTTTGATTGTTGGAAGGACTGACATAGACCTTGCACAGTGCATTGCCCTTGGTCATCCAACACACCCACCTTCACCTTCAACCTTTGTATGGAATGACTATGCAAGATTTGATGGTGATGTCATCACTTCACACACACTGAAGTTCGGTGCAATAGCTGCATGTGCAGTAGAAGCATCCCCCCGGGTCCAGCAGGAAGCAATCCTGAACCCTGGCAAGATTGTCTTTGGTACTACCTTCTATCATAGACACTATCACTTCAGTCAAGAATTCCAAGACGCTGCTGTCATCCTGTATAATGGTGACTATGAAAAGAAGATGCCTGAAGAAGCAATAATCCATGACTACCTGAATTATGGGCAGTCTGGAATCTTTGCACTTTGGTATGCACTTCACCTTGGATATAAAAGAATTTACACAGTTGGTCTTGATATGAACACCATCAAGTTCCCGGCTGATATGCCATACAACAAAACCATTGCACAGGAATTCGTGACTGCACACGTTAAAAAGACAAGTCCTGTGAATGGTGCATCAAGACTGTCCTTTGAACCAGGGAAGCAACAGGGCCTTGACGCTTTTGATATAATCAAGAAACGCTTCCCTGATCAGCAGGTGTTCAAGGTGTCGGACTTATCCCGGTTGCCTTGTCCCATTGCTGAACCACCCACAAAAGGGGTCAAATGATGAACAGATTCAACCTGCATTTTAGTCCTGAAGACGATGAAAACAAAGGTGGGGGTGACCCACCTGAAAAAGATGCACTTCCTGATGGAGCACCTGATTGGGTTGCACCAAGGCTGTCCAAACTGTCACAGGCAAAGAATGATGCGACAAGCAGGGCAGACAAGGCTGAAGCAGCTTTGAGAGCCATTACGGACAAGCAGGAAACAGACAAGCTGAAGAAGTTGGAAGAAGATGGTGAACTGAAGCAGGTCAATGAAGCACTGACTGCCAAGGTGACAGCACTGGAACCTTTCAAAGCAAAGTATGAAGAACTTGAAAAGGGTCAGCATACTGCTGCAATGGAAAAGATCGTTGAAGCTATTGGTGAAGATGATGCCAAAGCTTATGAAGATTTTGACACTGTCAAGCTTCAGATTGTAGCACAAACAATTGGAAAGAAAGCAGACGCACCTGCACCCAATTCTGACAAGGGTGGAACAAGGAATAGTGATGCATCAGTTCAGGCAGCTTTGAAGAAACATGGCTCAAAAGCCAATATCGCAAAGGCAGACCCTGACCTATACAACAAGCTGTTCCCCAACCCAAAAAGAAGGGGCTATAGGGCTTAGTTCTGCACATGATTGTGAAAGGAACATTTAATCATGGCTAATGAAACCACCTCAACCGACCTAGCGGGTCTGGTAGATGACATTCAGGGTGAAGCTATTATGATCTTGCAGGACACTGCAGGATTGCAAGAACTTGTTCGGACAGTTGACACTGTTGGAACCCCTGGAAAAACGTATGATTTTCCCATTTATGGCGCAGTGACAAGTGCTGATGTAACTCAGGTTGCAGAAGGAACTGATCACAGTACCAATAAACAGATCACAAACGCTGCGACTGCTGCAACGATTGAAGAGCATGTGATCATGGCAGTTGCTACCAAGCTGGCTGTCCTTTCATCCCGGGATGATGTGATTGCTGAAATCTCAGTCCTGTTCGCAAGTGCAATGCTTGCCAAGATGGAAGATGACATTGTCGGTCTTGCTCCAGGTTTCACGCAGACTGTATGTGGTGCTGCAGTGACCATGACTGTGGACGATTGGTATGATGCCATTCGTCAAATCAAAGCAGCTTCAGGTGATCTGAATCAATTGGCTGCTGCCCTATCACCAAAGTCATACTATGGTGCCAAGGGTCTTCGCTCCCTGCTTATCAACACAACTGCTGCAAACAGTGGATTGTTCGCGCAGAAGTGGTTGGAGATGGGAATGGTTGACACCCAGTTTGGAATGCCTGCATTAATCAGCAATGAAATCGCTGAAGATGTCGGGTCTTCTGATGTTGCTGCAAACATGATCTGGACCCGGGGTGCAATTGGTTTGCATACCAAGGACCTGATGGATGTTGAATATGAACAAGATGCTTCCCTGCGTGGCACGCAGATTGTTGCAACTGGTCGCTGGAAACAGATCGAACTTGTGGACGCCTGGGGTGTTTACTTCGCCTGCAATACCGACTAAGTGAATTGGTTGGGGGTGGGTGGTTGTGTTTCCCACAAGCCACTTGCCCCTGACCCCTTTTGAAAAGGAATAGGAAACATGGCACAAAAAGCAGTACAAGAAGGAACCATTGAAGTCATCATTGATGGAAAGAAGCAGAATGTGAATCCTGATGATATGATCCCAATGACCCACCCAACTGGACAACCTGCAAAGGTTCCAGCATGGCGCGTCAAGGACCTGATTTATGACAAAGGGTATAAACAGGGTTACCCAAAAAAGACACCTGTCAAGAAATAATTGAAGGGGAAGTGCTATGACTAACAAAGCCTTGCCAGTTAAAGAGATGGAAAAGTTTGGCACAACATCTGACGACCTTGTGATTGTCAGGGGTGTCCTTGTTGATCCTGGCACTTCTTCAACCAACCTGAACAAGATGTCAAGAATCACAAGGGAAAATGCAAAATTTGATGACCTTGGAAGGGTCAGAATCATAAAGGTGATAGTATGACTTTACCCGGAAGCATCCAAGACAGAGAATATCAGAAATTTCGTGAAGCAGCAGATGGACTTCCTGCTGTTGCAATGATCATTGAACAGGATGAATCAACAACCTTCCTGCAGTCCCTTGGGTTTGCCGGATCAGTTGGAGTGGTTGACAATGCCAATGGTGGGACAGGTGCCCTCGAACTCCTTGGCAAGACCTTTGACAAAGACATCCTCTTTGATGGTGCAACATATTCAAGTACCCTTGGCGACTTCTATCTTGAGCGCATCAACACGGCTGGGACTATCACTTGGAACATTCATGAATCTATAGCCACAGAGGATGCAACTCCAACTGCCAACACTGAATCAGTATTTAATCTTAGTGCATTGGGAACATTTACTGCTGAACAGGTGCTTGGTCTTGCTTATTTAGGAATCACAAAGATTGTCTCTGAATCATGGGAAGATGTATCTCAGGGTGAAGTGAATATCCTTGCCCCTGTATGGCAGAAAGCCAAGATGGTCGGTATGGAGCCAGCTATTGCAGAGTCAGTGGTCAATAGGGGTGGTAATTTA
>Ga0222673_1000985_pt1 | contig 10597 bp, 8 predicted proteins | sample AntAcemetagen801_FD_179845 | JGI IMG/M metagenome (GOLD analysis project Ga0222673, IMG submission 179845) | Saline water microbial communities from Ace Lake, Antarctica - #801 | ecosystem: Environmental > Aquatic > Non-marine Saline and Alkaline > Saline | place: Antarctica: Ace Lake | collected...
TGTCAGCCTGCGGATCGGTGTGAATGCAGGTTCTTTAGACCCTCGCTTGCTGGAGAAATATGGAAAGCCAACCGCGGAGGCGCTGGTGGAAAGTGCTGTTTGGGAGGCCAGCCTTTTTGAGGAACACGATTTTCACGACTTTAAGATTTCGGTCAAACACAATGACCCCATCGTGATGGTGAACGCCTATCGTCAACTTGCGCAACGTGGCGATTGGCCACTCCACCTGGGTGTTACCGAGGCGGGGCCTGCGTTCCAAGGGACGATCAAGTCCTCCGTTGCTTTTGGAATTCTGCTCGGTGAGGGAATCGGAGACACGATTCGTGTATCCCTGTCTGCCCCACCCGTCGAAGAAGTCAAAGTGGGACTCAAAATATTGGAATCGCTGAATTTGCGCGAACGCAAGCTTGAAATTGTCTCCTGTCCCAGCTGTGGCCGTGCTCAAGTCGATGTGTACACGCTCGCAGAGGATGTGACCAAAGGTCTCGAAGGGATGACAGTTCCACTTCGTGTTGCCGTCATGGGTTGTGTTGTTAACGGACCCGGCGAGGCAAGAGAAGCCGATTTGGGTGTCGCCAGCGGTAACGGCAAGGGCCAGATTTTTGTCAAGGGCGAAGTGATCAAGACGGTTCCTGAGTCTGAGATTGTGGCCACGCTAATTGAAGAAGCAAATCGTCTTGCTGCGGAAATGCCTAATGCGCCCAGTGGTACCCCCGAGGTCGTCACCGCATAGGAGCCAGGTAGTCTAGAGCGGTGCCTACACGCCTTTCTCACCTCTTCGTCCGCACCCTTCGTGAAGACCCTGCCGAGGCGGAGGTCGCTGGTCACAAATGGCTCGTCAGAGCAGGATATATCCGGCGCCAGGCGCCGGGAATCTTCGCGTGGCTTCCGATGGGCTTACGTGTTCGTCAAAACATCGAGAAGATTGTGCACGAGGAAATGCAGCGCGCTGGAGCGCAACAGGTACACTTTCCCGCGCTCCTCCCCAAGGAGCCTTACGAGAAGACGGGACGCTGGGAAGAATATGGTGAGGGAATCTTCCGCCTTCACGATCGAAAAGGTGCAGAGTATCTTCTGGCGCCTACCCACGAAGAAGTCTTCACCCTGACGGTGAAGGACCTGTATTCCAGCTACAAAGACCTTCCGTTGATGATTTACCAAATTCAAGACAAATATCGTGACGAAGCCCGACCTCGGGCTGGTCTGCTTCGCGGACGCGAATTTTCGATGAAGGACGCGTATTCCTTCGACTACACCGACGAAGGTCTCGACGTGAGTTACCAGGCTCAGCGCGACGCATATGAGCGGATTTTCCAGCGTCTTGGCCTGGAATACGTGATTGTGAAAGCCGATGCCGGCGCTATGGGAGGCTCGCGTAGCGAGGAATTCCTCCACCCCACGGATATTGGTGAAGACACCTTTGTGCGAACTCAGGGGGGATATGCGGCCAACGTCGAGGCGTTTGTGACGACGCCACCACCTGCGCTCTCTCTTGATTCGAACCAGCAACCCGTGGTGTTTGATTCGCCTAAGACCCCCACCATTGACACTTTGGTTAATCTAGCCAATGACCGGCACCCCAAGGATTCTGGACGCTGGGAAGCCGCCGACACCCTCAAGAACGTGGTTTTGGCTCTGACCCACCCCGATGAGAACCGGGAGCTCGTTGTTGTGGGACTTCCTGGAGACAGAGATGTCGACCTCAAGCGTGCTGAAGTAGCCTTCGCACCGGCGGCTATTGAACAGGCCACCGCGGAAGATTTTGCCAAGCATCCGGGGTTAGTCAAGGGGTACATCGGTCCCTGGTCCGCGCAAGGACCCGTCCTAGGAAGCGCCTCAACAACGGGTCTTTCACTCTATGTTGACCCCCGAGTTGTGCACGGAACCTCGTGGGTTACCGGCGCTAATGAACACGAAAAACACGTGTTCAACCTGGTGATGGGCAGAGATTTTCACGCCGATGGTGTTGTTGATATCGCCGCTGTCAAAGATGGCGATGAAGCCCCTGATGGTTCCGGACCTATTGAGACCGCGCGCGGCATGGAAATTGGGCATGTCTTCCAGTTGGGCCGCAAGTATGCCGAAGCATTGGGTTTGAAGGTGCTGGATGAAAACGGCTCCCTTGTTACCGTCACCATGGGTTCCTATGGCATCGGCGTCACCAGGCTGGTTGGCGTGATTGCTGAAGCCAACAACGATGACAAAGGCCTCATTTGGCCCGAAGCTATCGCTCCCTTTGACGTTCACGTTGTCGCCGCGGGCAAAGATGACATCGTGTTCCAGGTTGCTGAGCAGCTGTGTTCCAGACTGGAAGCTGCCGGCAGAGATGTGCTCTTTGATGACCGAGCCAAGCTTTCACCCGGGGTCAAGTTTGCGGATGCAGAAGTTCTCGGCGTTCCTCATATCGTCATCGTGGGGCGCGGTGCCAGCGAGGGCGAGGTTGAATACTGGAATCGTCGCACCGGGGACAGAACCCTGATGCCTCTGGATCAGGTCGTAGCAGCACTTCCTCCTCGGAAGTAGAACGTTCGGGCTGGAGTCAACATCCGGGCCCTTATAATGTGTGTAGAAGCGAGCACAGGCTTTTCAGATAATCGAATAGGAGGGCTCTCATGGATATTGATATGAGCGTGCTCAAACTGATGGAAGCAGAGCGCGACATCCCCTTTGATGACCTGGTCATCATCATCGAACAGGCCGTTTTGGTCGCGTATGAAAAGCACGTGGGCTTTGCCGATAACCGGGGTCAACGCCTCGAACCGGATGCGCCTCGCGCACGCGTGGAGTTGGACCGCAAGACGGGACACGTCCTTCTGTTCACTCCTGTCCTCAACGACGAAGGCGAAAAAGTCAGTGAAGAAGCTGACAGCCCCGAAGGTTTCGGCCGCATTGCGGCTCACGCTGCCAAGCAAGTGATCAATCAGCGTTTGCGCGATATCGGAGACGATCGCATTCTGGGGGAGTACCGCGGAAAAGAGGGCGACATTGTCTCAGGCGTGATTCAACAGGGCCCTAACCCGCGGATGATTCATGTCAGCCTGGGCGAGGTTGAAGCAATCCTCCCGCCAGAAGAGCAAGTTCCCACGGAAAATTATGAGCACGGGGCCAGGCTTCGTGTGTACGTCACGAAGGTGGAGAAAGGCCTCAAAGGCCCTTCCATCACGGTGAGCCGGACGCATCCGGGGTTGATTCGCAGACTCTTCACACTGGAGGTGCCCGAAATCCAGAAGGGTCTCGTAGACATCACCTCCATAGCGCGGGAAGCGGGACATCGCACGAAAATCGCTGTAAAAGCGCTGGCCCCTGGCATTAACGCCAAGGGTGCGTGTATCGGCGAATTGGGTCAGCGCGTGCGGGCCGTGCAATCCGAGCTGGGGGAAGAGAAGATTGACATCGTCGATCATTCGGATGATTTGGCCCAGTTTGTTGCCAATGCTTTGAGCCCCTCGAAGGTGACGAGTGCCTTTGTGCTGGATGAAGAGGCCCGACAGGTTCGCGCCTTAGTGCCGGATTATCAACTCTCTCTTGCGATCGGCAAAGAGGGCCAGAACGCACGCTTGGCTGCGAAACTCACGGGGGCAAAAATCGACATCCAGCCTGATTCGGTGATGGATTCTTAGTCCGCAAAGAGGGCTGTGCCCGGGCGTGGCGAGTAAGGGACTACAATGGCAGTAATCAGGCGCTGCCTGGGGTGCCACCGTGCAGATTCGACAGAGAACCTTCTGAGATGTGTGGCGGTGGAGAACCAGCTGGTCGTTGATAAGAAAGGGAAAGAACCCGGTCGGGGTGCTTGGGTGCATCTCACACAAGACTGTCTTTCCCTCTCTCTTCAACGAAAAGCATGGGGTAGGGCTCTTAAAAAGGGACCTTCGCTCGAGTGTGGCGCAGTAGAAAACCTCAGTAGGTCGACCGACCTCGCTAAGAACAGGCTGAATGGCTAATGGAACCCTCATGAACGGCTCGGCATGAGCCACGTATGTAGGTAGCGGCGCGCCCTGACTGGGTTCGCCCAGACAGGAGAATTGTGGCGGGAAAACCACGCGTACACGAGATTGCTGCGGAACTGGGCATTGACTCCAAGCGCACGCTCGAAAAGCTTAGAGAAATCGGCGAGTTCGTCAAAGGGCCATCCTCTACGGTGGAACCTCCCGTAGCGAGGAAACTCAAAGCAGCGTTCGCCGAAGAAGGTATCGTTCCGGTCCCTCAAGACGAGGTAACAAAAGAAACGACGCCCGTGCCTAAGCCGGCAGCGAAGCCCGCCCCGGTGGCCGAAGAACCCCCGGCGCAGCCCGAAGATAAGCCGGTTGAGACCGCAACACCCGAGGCAAAGCCGAGTCCATCGGGAATTCCTCGCCCGGGAAACAATCCTTTCGCATCCTCTCAGGGAATGGCGCGCCCGGGAATTCCTCGCCCGGGAAACAATCCTTTCGCGTCGGCTCAGGGAATGGGCCGCCCCGCCCCTGGTCGACCTGGCGACGGCGCAATGCCTCGCCGTCCTGCTGAGCGTGAAGGGGGTGCCCGCGCGCCGTTCCAACAACGCACCGGAGGCCCCGGTCGTCCCGGTGGCGGCCCAGGTTTTGCCGGAGCTGCTGCAGGACCCGGTGGGGGCCCCGGCGGGGCGCGCCCCAGTGCTGGTGGACGCCCGGGTGCTGGAGGTCGCGGGAGAGGTCCCGGTGGCGGCACGGCTGGAGCGTTTGGTCGCGGTGGGGGAAAAAATAGGTCTCGCAAGTCCAAGAGGACGAAGAGGCAAGAGTTTGAAATGCGCGAGGCCCCTAGTTTAGGTGGCGTCTCCATACCTCGCGGAGATGGTTCGACCGTTATTCGTTTGCGCCAGGGCGCATCGATGAACGATCTGGCCGACAAGATTGAGAACTTGACCGGGTTCCCGGTTCCCCCCGGAAACCTCGTCACCGTCTTGTTCCAGCTCGGCGAGATGGCTACCACCACGGAATCTCTAGACCAGGCAACCTTCGAGGTTTTGGGTTCGGAGCTGGGCTATAAAGTCCAGATTGTCTCGCCTGAGGACGAAGATAAGCAGCTCTTGGAGAGTTTCGATATCGATTTGGATGAGGTGGAAGACGAAGAAGATTTGGTCATTCGTCCTCCCGTCGTCACCGTCATGGGTCACGTTGACCACGGTAAGACGAAGCTTCTGGATGCCATCCGAAACGCTAATGTCGTTGCCGGCGAGGCTGGTGGAATCACCCAGCACATCGGTGCCTACCAGGTGTGGACGGAGCACGACGGCATGGAGCGCGCGGTGACATTCCTTGATACTCCCGGTCACGAGGCGTTTACCGCCATGCGTGCTCGAGGTGCTCAGGTCACCGACATTGCCATCCTCGTGGTGGCAGCCGATGACGGCATCATGCCTCAGACGATTGAGGCGCTCAATCACGCACAATCAGCGGGTGTGCCCATCGTGGTGGCTATCAACAAGATGGATACCCCCGGAGCCAAGGCAGATAGGGTCATGCAGCAATTGACCGAGTTCGGGCTGGTGGCAGAAGAGTTCGGCGGAGACACTCAGATGGTGAAGGTCTCCGCGCTCAGGGGCGAAGGCATTGCAGAATTGTTGGACGCTGTGCTGTTGACCGCGGATGCAGGTCTTGACCTTCGCGCGAATCCCAATCGCACCGCACGCGGTGTGGCAATTGAGGCGAGGCTTGACAAGGGCCGGGGCGCCGTTGCGACGGTTCTCATTGAGTCAGGAACTCTTCGCGTAGGTGAAGCCATTGTCGCGGGAACCGCTTACGGGCGCGTTCGCGCGATGTCCGATGAAAACGGCGATCCGGTGCTAGAGGCCTACCCCTCTCGTCCCGTCTCCGTCCAGGGTCTTTCCAGTGTTCCCCGCGCGGGAGACACCTTCATCGTCACCGATGATGACCGCACAGCCCGCCAGATTGCGGAGAAGCGTGAAGCCGTCGAACGCAATGCGTTGCTGGCCAAAGCGCGCAAGCGTATCAACCTCGAGGACTTCACTAAGGCTCTCGAAGATGGCAAAATCGAGTCGCTCAATCTCATTATTAAGGGTGACGTCTCTGGTGCTGTGGAAGCGCTGGAAGACTCGCTGCTCAAGATTGAGGTTGGCGACTCGGTGCAGTTGCGGATTATTCACCGTGGTGTGGGTGCTATCACCGAAAGTGATGTGAACCTCGCCACCATTGATAACGCAATTATCGTGGGCTTCAACGTCCGCCCGGATGCAAAAGCCCGCGAGCGTGCTCAGCGTGAAGGTGTCGATGTTCGTTTTTACTCCGTCATCTACAACGCATTGGATGAGATTGAGAACTCCCTCAAGGGCATGCTCAAGCCTGAGTTCGAAGAGGTTCAGTCTGGGTTTGCCGAAGTCCGTGAGGTCTTCAAGTCTTCGAAGGCGGGAACTATCGCCGGATGTATCGTTCGCTCGGGAACAATCACCAGAAATGCCAAAGCACGCGTTATTCGCGATGGTGTTGTCATTGTCGATGGCTTGGCAATTGACTCTCTGCGCCGGTTCAAGGATGACGTCACCGAGGTCCGAACGGACTTCGAGTGCGGTATCGGTTTGGGCAAGATAAAAGACATTGAAATTGGTGATGAGATCGAAACTATTGAGATGAAGGAAAAAGTTCGTGAGTAGTAATTCTCCCAGGGCCCGGAAGATGGCGGATTTGATTCGCCAGATTCTGGCTGAACGACTTCAGCGAGGATTGCGTGACCCACGGTTGGGGTTCGTCACCATTACGGATGTGCAGGTGACAGGTGACTTGCAACATGCGAGTGTGTTTTACACAGTGCTCGGTGACGACAAAGAACGCGCGGACACTCAAAAAGCGCTGGGTGCTGCCACAGGGATGCTTCGCACTGAGGTGGGAAAGAACATCACGGCTCGCCTGACCCCCTCGCTGGAATTCATTTTGGACGGTATCCCTGAAAACGCTGCTGCCATCGCGGACTTGCTCAATGAGGCTCGAGCGCGCGACATTCAGACCGGGGAACAGGCAAAATCGGCCCAGTATGCGGGAGATGCTGACCCTTACAAGACCGCTGCTGAGGAGGACTAGCTTCGCCAGCTCATGTGCGCAATTCTGCGCACATGAGCACCCGCTTGCCGGTCTCTGTTCGGGGGTCTATCTTTCTCACTAACGTGGCGCCGGGCTAGCCCCCCAGGCCGCGAGAGGAGAGGTTTTGATGCGGGTGACTGTGCTCGGTGGTTTTGGGGTGGGTAAGACCATGGTTCTCGACCGCGTCCCCGCCGTTGGTGAGACGGTTACGGGCGGTAGGTATGTGGAGGGGCCAGGAGGCAAAGCTTCCAATCAGGCAATCCAAATCTCTCGTCTCGGCGGAGAGGTCGCACTGATCAGTGCTGTCGGTGACGATTCGGCAGCTGCACTCGGGCGAGAGTTGTGGAGACGCGAAGGAGTGGATGCGCGTGGCGTCATTACCGTGGGGGCGCCCACGATGGTTGGATTTATTCTCGTGGAGCCAGGGGGAGACAATCGCATCGCTCTTGCGCCCGGGGCGCTGGAAGCTCTCACACCGGAAAGCCTGGAAAGCCTATGGGACCTCATCGATACGTCTGATGCACTCGTTGTTTCTTTTGAACTCAATCCAGAGGTGGGCTTTAGCGCACTCCGGTACGCCAAAGCTCGTGGGGTGATGACGGTGTGTAATCCCGCCCCTGCGGTTCCGATTCCCACAGAGGTTCTGGAATGCATTGACTATTTAGTCCCGAATGCTATTGAGGCAAGAGATATTGTTCGCACCCTCGGTGTGACATCCGGTGGCCCGGAGGATAGCGCGCGCGTTCTCCTGCACCACGGCGTCGGAACCGTCATCATTACCCTCGGGGCACAGGGGGCCTATGCCCGTAACGCGCAGGAGAGCTTTTACTCTTCGGCCCACCAGGTGGAGCATGTTCGCGACACGACGGGCGCGGGGGATAGTTTTGTGGGGGCCCTTGTCGTGGCGCTGGTCAAAAGGCTTCCGCTGAAGGAAGCGATTTCGCGAGGGTCAGCGGCGGCAGCGTTCACCGTCCAAGGCCTGGAGGTCGTCGCCTCCCTGCCGTATGAGAAAGACTTAATTCCAGGAGGAGGCACTCAATGACGACCGCGTGGAGTCAAGATAACGTGGCGGGGGCAATTCAACACACCCTTATCGGCACTCAGGTTACCCGAGAAAAGGTTCTTGCCCACGCCCAGGAGTGTGTGGAATACGGCTTTCAGGCCGCGATGGTTCAGGGTAGCTGGCTGGAGGTGGTTGCCGGGGAATTGTCCGGGACTTCAATCGTGGTGGCCTCTGCGCTGGACTTTCCCGAAGTGGGTTTGATGACCTCAGCGGGGAAAGCGGCCGAAGCGGCCGCTTTAGTGTCCCTGGGAGCCCAACAAATCGACATAGGCGTTCAGATCGGATGGCTCAAGAGTGGCATGTTTGCCGAGTTTGGTCGTGACATTAGGGGCGTTGTGGAGGCTTCGGGGGTTCCTATCAAGGTGATGCTGGAGTTACCTTTGCTCACAGACGCTGAGAAAGAGGCTGCCATTGATCTTTCTTTGGAAGCGGGAGTCAAATATCTCAAAAACGCTAGTAGCGGCGCCATCGAAAAAGCCAACCCCGAGAACATTTCTTACCTTTTTGCTCGATGCCCACAAGGGGTGGGCGTGAAAGCATCGGGTGGAATTAGTACCCTCGAACATACTCTTGCCCTTTTGAACGCCGGCGCCCAGATGGTGGGAACCAGTGCGGGAGTCAGTATTGTTTCAGGAAAAACGCCGGTCGGAGTGAAGTCGTATTGACGGCCCCCAAAAATGGCCCGTCTCTGGTTTTTGTGCCCGTGCCACCTAGGAGCGTGGGTCTGTAGTCGCGTAATCGGATTCGGGGTCTGGTATTCCGGGTCAACTTTGCCGAGGGACGTCCTGAGCCTGGCGGGGTGAGTTCAACGAGGCCGGGTCGTCGCGCTGTCCTGCCGATCGAAAACAGGGCCAGTGCCGCAGGGCGGTTGGGGCCTGTCCTTCAGGTTACCGGTCGGGGTGTCAGCGCGGTTCCCGCGGCTACGATGGCTCGGGTGTGCATACTGTGCAGCTTCATCAGGTTGTGGCAGGCGGCGATGAGGTCCCACTCGTGGGCGGCTTGTTCCATCCCGCGCAGCAGAACGAATTTTCCTTGCCGGGTGTGGATCTGACCGAACACGGGCTCCACGATCGCTTTGCGCCGCGCATACACAGCACGCCCCTTCTTCGTTTTCACCTTGCGTGCCATGCGTTCTCGCAACGTCGCATTCGCCGGGATCCGACCCCGTGGAACATCGGGAACACGTTCACCGTGCTTGACCCGCCCGGTCGCGATGAAAAACTCTGTCGTGCCGCCGGTGGCGGTTTCAACAGTCTTCGCGTAGTCCAGGTTCGTGGCTGAACAATACCCGGCATCAGCCAGGACCTGCCCGGGCAGACCCCCCACCGTGTCGTGGAGTTTCTTCATCAGCGGTACGACCTGTTCAACATCCACCCCAATGTTCGTCAGCGTTGTTGCGACGATGACTTGATGGTCCTGATCAACGATGGCCTGCGCGTTATAGGCGTAGTGAAACGATCCGTCGGCAGTTTTCATGATTCGGGCGTCCGGGTCGGTGAAGTTGCGTTGCGCTGTCGGGGCGACGACCGCGTTTATGGCCGCATCCTCACCTTTCTTCGCGGCAGTCTCAGAGTCATCGCCCTTCTCGCGAGCTTTCTTCTCCGCATCTTTCCTCGCCCATGCAGCGGCGTCAGCCTCTAACGCGGCTCGCGCTTCGGCGAGCTTGACCAGGCGGGATTCCCGCCGGGCGAGCTCTGGGGGTAGTTCGTCGCCACGTGTGTCTTTCCCGAAACGAGTGTCTTCCGCAGTGTCGATCGCGTCCGCATCCGCGAGTAGTGCGGATACTTCGTCCGCGAGGACTTTCTGTTTCTCGCTCAGGCGGGCGTAACTCATCGCTTTGCGCCGTGACGCGTTCGCGCGCACCTTCGTCCCATCGAGAGCGACTTGCCCCAATGACACCATCCCGGCCGCGCGGCACAGTTCCAACGCTTGCAGGAACACGTTCCCCAGCGCCGACAAGTGTCGTTTCCGAAACCGGGCGATGGAACGAAAATCGGGTGCTTGCTGGGCGGCCAACCACCGAAACGCGACCACATCCACGCACACCCGCTCCAGTTCTCTGGACGAGCGCACCCCGACACAGTAACCGTAGAGGAGGACACGAACCATCAGCCTCGGGTCATACGGCGGCTGGCCTTTCGTCTTCGCATACGACGCATAAAACTTCTGCAAGTCGAGTTGAGTGTCCACGATGTCAGCGATGAACCGCGACAGGTGATTCTGCGGTAACCACTCATCCAACGACGGCGGCACCAACATCACCGCAGCCGGTTCAAACGCCCGAAACCGTTTATTCACGCCCCCCCCAGCCTCCACCCCACCCTCGACGGGGTCAACATGCTCAAGCTCAACCGCGGGAAACAGGCCATCCGAATCGATCATAAGCAATTTTCCCAGACCCCAGCCCGAAGTCCGGGAAATCGGGCGGCGTGTTAAACTTTGCCGTTACTGACCCACGCTCCTAGCGGAGAATTGCAATAATTATCTT
>Ga0222673_1000988_pt1 | contig 10567 bp, 33 predicted proteins | sample AntAcemetagen801_FD_179845 | JGI IMG/M metagenome (GOLD analysis project Ga0222673, IMG submission 179845) | Saline water microbial communities from Ace Lake, Antarctica - #801 | ecosystem: Environmental > Aquatic > Non-marine Saline and Alkaline > Saline | place: Antarctica: Ace Lake...
AATGGCATGTATATTCTTTATATTTATGTAATATTAGCCTCTGTATAAGGCTCTCTAAGCTCTTTAAATTAATTAGTTGATACTTTATTTAGCATATAACTTTGTTATTTTCTTTATGTCCTTGATAGTCTTTTTAGGTTTCTTCTTTTTCATATAACAAAAAAGACAACGGCAAAAATTAGCCTGTTATCTCTTTAAGATTTAAGTCTATTGTATTCATAGTGTTATGTTATTAGCTATCTAACACAACTATTTAATTGTTTTCATTTAAAGGGCTATATTCCAAATACCCACTATCCTAAGATACTGAAATATAATTTAGTAAAGTCAAATAATTAATTATTTATTCTTATACCACTCTTTTTTATCTTTTAAATGGTCTGTGTTGTGGTCTGTTATATAATTAAACCAATCCCACAATATTCCTTGCAACACATCTTTGGTCGCTTTTTCTTGTTTATCAGGTAATCCTAAGCTCTCTATAAATGTTTTTGTTTTTCCTTGTAAGAAGCTTAAATCGCTTCCACTAATTAATTCACAACGTAAATTACTTAACTCTGGCAACACTTGTGCTGTATTATTTTTTGACATAACTTGACTAAACTTGACTTTACTAAACTTATTTTTGTTCTCTTAAAGTGCTGTTATTTGCAAGGTAAATACAGGATGGCAACTCCTCATTCTCTATATAATTTAATAAACAATCTATTAACACAAACAGCGACCACCAAAAACGCTAAGTATAATCCCAAGCAGGTATTAGCCATTTCGCTATTATAGCATTATCAGAGTTAGCAGTCTGTGTTTGTGCATTGCTTGCTAGATTTATATAGTCATTTAGGTATATCTCGCTCTGCTTTATTTGAGCAGTTTTACGACCCCTAGAGTGTCTAATAAAGAGTTTGCTCTAGTTTACCCTCTGGATATACGCATAAGAGGTGGGGCTTGTCTTTGACTATATAAAATGTAACAAGCAATCTATCAAAGTTCTCTTGTAATTACAAGGGACTTTTAATCCCTTTCACTTAATTACTCCTAGAAATAATTAATGTGCTATCTATATTATAGCAAACACACCGAGCTTGTCAAGTAATACTCCTACATATATCCCTATAAAATACAAGGTTAAGGTTGCTATTAATATCCAAAAGGTTTTCATATTATTTAATAATCTTAAAATTATTTTTGCTTTTAGTTTTTTATATTCTTTTATATTCTTTTATAGGTTATTTATAAAAACTTTGACCAAGAATCTTCATCTTCCCACCATCCTAATTTATGCATTAAAATAAAGTCTTCTTCACGCTTATTTAATTCACTACTATTTCATAATTTCCAGTATCACCATCATAAATCCATTGACCGCACTTACAAGTATAGTGCCAATCTCCGCATTCTGTTTCTTTTGATAGTTTTGCTTTGCATTTAGGACAAAAGGGGACTGATGTTATTCTTTTTTTATATGTTGGTTTCATAAGATGTTCTCTAAGTGTTTATATTAGGTTATTTTCTTTAAGATAAATAAGCATTTTAGCTCTTGCGTTTGCTTCGTTTTTGCTTTGGCTACCAATTAAAGTTTTTCTAACAGTGCATTCTCCATTAGCCATATTTTCATCATAAATTCCTTTGTAATTAAAGAAGTAATCTCTATGAATACCATCTAGTTTATCAATCCATTTTTCTTTTATTGTAAAATAAGATGCACAATGTAGTTTTAATGGCAACATATCTCCTAATTCTGCTACTGTGTAGGCTGAACATACATTTACAGCAAATTTTGATGTTTTAATACCATAAGAAATTGTATACATATTATCTTGATTTATATATGCCTTATCGACATTCCAAAAAAATAAACTTTCTTGTTTAAATCCTAAGTCATTCATTTTTCTTGAAAGCTCTAAATTTGTTACTTGATTTTTTAATTCCATATTTTTATAATTATTTCCACTCAACTTCTTTAAATAAACGTCTTAATGCTTCCTCTTTTGTTTCTCCCCAATAATAACTATTCACATAAATAGAATTTGGATTGTTAAACGATGCTACATATCCTTTATAATATTTTGGTACGTTGAAATATTTTTGAGGGCAATGTTTTGGTTTAGGACTAGAGCCAAACTCTTTCTTCCCACATTCAAAATATTGAGCCATTGTTTTAACAAGTATTTTATATTCGTATCTTTTATTGGAAGCCATATTTTTATAATTATTTATGACCGTCTATTCTTTGGTCTGTTGGGGGTTATTTAATATCGCAACACTTTTCACATTTAAGGCAAATATAATAATTTGTTCTATGTTTGTAATCTCTTGCTGGGTAAACTTTCTTTAGTAAGTCTATTATTGTAGTTGTTTTATAGTTACAACACTTTGATTTCTCCATATATCTAATCTAATTATTAGTAAAAAGTAGTTGACAACTATATTAACTTTATATTTTTTAAAGTTGTCAACTCTATAATCGAATGTAAGGAAAGAGCGTGTCTAATATTCTCCATATTGCCATTCCTATTATAAGATTGACAATTAGAGTGGCTTCTATAAGTAATACTGTTTTAAGTCTTTCGTGTAGTTTTCTCAAGGTTTACTCCTATTCTTTTATAGGTTATTTATCCTCGATTATTTTATACGATACTTCTATATTTGCTTTAGGATATGCTTTCAAACTTCTTTTAAGCGGTTCTCTGATAATATCAAAAGCCAATTTTACTCTATTCTCTATTCCATGATTTTTAACACAAATTGGTGTTATTATTACTTTTTTGCCTGGTATCTCCATAGTTCTTTTATATTAGTTATTTATTATTTACTATATATCTTACAGAGCCACCTACTCAATTTACTTTAAATGTATTACAACCTCTTAAACGGTTTTTTAAAGAGGGTTCTAGTGTAAAAGGGATAATAAATTATCAAACTCTATAAGATATGTAATAAACAATTTAGTCAGGGGAGTTTTTAAGTCCCCTGTTAGTTAGGATGCCAAAAGTCTTTCTTTGGCTTTAGGCTTGCAAGATAATCAAGAGCTTCTATAACTTCTTTTGTCTTTTTCTCTCTTATAAGTTCCTCTGCCTTTTTTTTGAGATAATCGTCTATCTCTTTAATGTGCTTGTTCATTTCTTATTTCTCCTTATTCCATTTTTTATTATTTCTTATTATTCTAGATATAGTAAGTTTAGTATCTAGTTTTTCTCTTTCGCAAAATTCTTTTATAGTTATTTCTTTCTCCATAATATTATATATATTTATTATTTACTTTTAAAAATATCGTAAAGCATATCCGTCTTGCTTAACTGCTTCTAATTTATAAATGTATTTTTCTATTGGTTTATATTTTCCTATTTTCATTTTGAGATTACTTAATCCTCCGAAGCCCAAAGACTTACCATTCTTTGCTAACTTAAACTGATTTCCTTCTACTATTTTTATGAGATTGTTCTCTTTATCTACAAACAAATTTACTTTTTTAATTTCTTTGTAATCCTTAGATGCTTCTGTATTAATATAAATATAACTTCCATTAAAACCTATGTATGGTTTTATATTAAATCTAGCGTACTTCCTTCCTATTTGTTTAAATTTTACAAAATTATATTCCATAATTTTATATTTATTCTTTATTATATAAATTTTCAATGCCAGAATCGTTTAAAGCTTCGGCAAGTAAAGTAAAATATAAATGTAAAGCTCTGTTCTGTTTGCTTGTTCTTCTTCTTTCTAAGCATTTAACAGAAACTACATTAAAAGCTTTTCTTATTTTCTCTACTGCTTCATATTTAGCTTTTGTGTCTATTTCTATTACTACTTCAAACTCTCTTTTCATAATTTTATATATAATCGCTTATCATTCCATTAAAATATCTAAGTACTGTTATTTGTTTAAGGTTTTTGACAGGTATAAATTTACGTCTGTCTAATTCTAACCTTAACTTTTCATCTATTTTTTCGTTGTATTCTCTACCTTTATTACTGTGCCATTCGTTATGCTCTTCTACTGTTACTGAAAAACCTCCTTTTAAATACCATCTTATTGCATATCCTTTTCCTTGCTTGTAGTGATGTCTGCAATCTGCTGTTTTGCCTGATATAAAGCTTTTAGGATATTGTAATAGTCCGATAGTCTGAAATAATATATCAAGTTGTCTCTCTTCATTTTTTGTCATAGAATTTAAAGTTTATGTACTCGCTCCCCTTTTTTACTATCTTCTTTTCTACTATCAATTTATAAATACGGTTATCATTGAACACATATTTTTTTTGCAATATATCCAAAAATGGTTTAAGAAAATTATCAATGTCAGAGCCACTATAAGAATAAGCTACTACTATATCTAAAGTTAAATTTCCTTCTGGTATGTTTTGGTTCGGCAATAGATACCAAAGCTCTTGTTCGTATGCTTTATATTTAGGTGTTTTAAATCTTCTTCCAGCCCATGCCTGATTTACTGTTAAAGGCTTAATCTTTATCTTCATCTTTATTTTATATTAGTTATTAAAAGTTTGGTGGTGGCACTACTCCTTCTTGTGTTTTTAACCAACATTTCTCTTTACAGAACATTTTATTTGTCTTTGGATTTAATACCATATCTGCTCCACATTTAGGGCATACTCCGTCTATTTTAGGAGGTTGATTAGTTGTCGGTGTATATGTTGGTTTTGTATAAGATTGGTTTGTAGTTGGTGGTGCTGCTTTTGTTTTTCCTTTGAATACGTCAATCCCTATTTCGAGGTAACTTCCCACCTTTGTTATAGCATCTGTTGTAGCCCCCTTATAAGCGTCTCCTAAGTCTGCGTTATCATTACCACCATAACATTCGTGATATACGCTATATGCTGGTATTTCAAAAATAAGTTTAGCTACTACCATTTTTGCTACAAATCCGTTTTTATCTGGTTTAGTGTCTGCTGATTCAATAAACTCTACTTTAGTTCTCCAAGCTCCAATTCCAAATACATCGTTTAATCTTTCCTCTACATAGATTGCTTTTATAGCACTAAGAAAAGTTTTAGTTGGGTGTGTGCTTATAGCTTCTGGTGGTAAAGGCTTTCTTAATTGCTCTCTCATCTCTGGTGTTATTTCCATTATATCTTTCTCCATATAGTTTTTTTATTTATTTAGTTAAAGTTTATATTCTATTCCTGGATTAGCTTCTTGCTTTTCTTCTACTATTCTTCTATATCCATCTTCTATCCCTATATTGCAATCTAAGCATCTTCCAAGATAGCCAAGTATTTTTATTTTTTTACATTTTGGGCATATTCCTTTTTTCATATTATTTTTTATTAAGCCCTTTAGTTATTAAAATCCTCCATCATTATAAGTAGCCCATGCCTTGTTATCGCCACAAAACTGTGGTCTTCCATCTTCATAATTGCCTGTATAATCTAAACCACATTCTTCTGCGAAGGCTATTGCTTCTTTTTCTTCTTCTTGTTTTTCTATTGATATGTTTTTAAAATACCTCATATAAACTTTTTTAAGGTTTTATTAATTTTTTCTAAGTCTTTACGATTAAGGTCTTTATGACAAAGATTACAAAATGTTTTTTCTATTACTTCACTGCCTAATCTATCATGCCATATTTCTCCTCTCTTTGTGTAAGTTCCCTTAAGATGCCGACAAAATCTATCTAAGTCTTTTTCTTTTTTAGTTTTTTTTACAGGCGTATCTAAGTCTACATCTTCTATTTTGATGTCTTTGTTCCCTGTATAAGATACTTCTTTAATTATTGGTTTCATATTTGTTGAGTAGCTAATAACATTATTATTCCTACTAATATCGTTATTAAAAGTCTTCGTATTAATTCTAATTCATTTTTCATATTATTTATTATTTACTAATCTCACTTCCTGATTAATGACCACCCTCAGGCTTCTCAAACGACTACTAGCAAGACGTTCAGGAGCAAGGATTAATAAACAATTATTAGGCAATGGGAGAGTTTAAGACTATTTCCTAAACTCCCCACTGTTTTTGTCCTAGAGGCTGTTAAGCCTGTTAAATCCCAATTATATTAAATTGTTAATAAATTATCCACCCAAATAATACACCTAATTTAACGACTACTAAAGCTGATACTACTCCTGCTGTGAAGATTAAAATATCTCTGCAACTATTGGGATTAAAGGTATATTGTATTGGTTCTTTTTGTCTCCAAATTGATTTTTTCATTTTGTTTTTAATTAATTTTTATTTTTTCTACTTCTATTGTTGTATATTCTTCTCCATCAGCTCCACCTTCATTTACACAATAAGGATTTAGTCCGCTTAATTTAATAAGCTTATCATCTTCTAAAATATCTTTAATTTTCATTTTTATCTTCATATATTTGATTCTTTAATTAATCTTCCATAGCCCAACACCCTATACACTCACCAACTTCTTCGATATTTTTATAATCTTCATTATCGTCTTCATCATTAAATATATAACCACAGCATTGACATTTCTTTTCTTCCATATAATTGTTATATTAATTTTTAAATTTTTGCTCCTATCGAATTTCCTCTTTACAACTGTTGGACTTGGAAAGGATAGGTTTTTTTACTACTTTTTAATATCTGATTCTTTAACTTTTTCTTTTATAAAGTCTAGTATAGTTCCTGTCATGGTTTTATCTGCCATAGCACACCATATTTTAAATTGTTTCTTTAATCCCTTTTTGTCTCCTGTAAATTGAAGTCTTAATTCTTCCATATTGTTTCTTGTTTATTAAGTTATATATACAGTATAGCACATCTTGCACATTTGTCAACCCCCTATGTTTATTGAGTTATATGCCTTTATTTTTCCAAACATTTTTTTCCAATTATTTTTTACGAAACTTATCCCCTTTTCTTTTATATAGTTTAGGGGGGGGGTTCTTCTTAATTTGTTTTTTTTCTTTTTTTCGCTACGTGTTTAGATGCTTTCTTCTTTGGAATATAAGGAGCAATATCTTCCTTATATCTTGTTTCCCAATCTTTGTTATGTTCTTCATTGCATATCTTATAATAATTATATCCATGTTCTTCTAATAATATCTCTTGGCTTAATTGATACATCAAATTCAACGGAACAAGACCTACTGTTAAATCTCCTTTAATATATCTATCGCAATACTCTATTAAAATTTCTTTTGTTAATTTATCTTTTTCTCCCTGGGGCAATCTTCCTTTAACTCTAAGAAATATATCTACTTTCTCAAAATTATAATTTGCTTTTGTTGTATAAAATGGTTCTGATGTATTCATAATGTTTATTTATTAATTAGCTATTGGATACATTTTTATTTCTTTTATTTCTAATCTTTTTTCTGTCTCTCTTATTGATAAGTTTTTATCCTTAAGTAATTCTTCATCTCTAGCCTCTGCGTAAGAACTAATAACTCCATTTATTATAATAAAATACTCATCACAAGCTAATTTAATAGCCTCACTTACATCTTTATATTTTGAACCAACAATTATTATTGCAAGGTCATTCACTAAAATTATTAAATCTTGATTTCCCATAATGTTTTATTATTAATTAATTATCTTTTTTTATAAAATGGATTTATAACTAATTTATATTTATATTTAGTTTTATCATAACTAGCAGGTGATTTATATCCTGTTATTATTTGATGTATTCTTTGTTTAGATAGGTTAAACTTTTTTCCTACTTTAATATAACTTGATAATTCTTTATATGCTTTATCTATTTTTTTATTTCTTTGTGTTTTTAATTTCATATATCTTAATTAAATAAATTAGCTTGAGGGTTGTTCTCTATTTTTCTTAAATTTTTTATAATAATCTGGGTTTCTTTCACGAAATTCTCTTTGATTGTTTTTAAAATAAGTTTTACCTATTTTATCTTTTTGTTGTTTTCTATATTCTTTCATTTCTTCTGGGTAATTATCGCTTATAATATGATAAGCCCTTAATGCTTGTTTTGCGTTTCTTAATTGTGCTTTCTCTTTGTTCTTTAAATCCCATTCTCTGCTTTTTTTAATATAATATTCTTTCATACCAGATACACAATGCCTGACTATTGTTCCCCTTGAAACTCCAAAATATCCAGCAACAAATCTTTGACTTTTACCTTTTAACATCTCTTTAGCTTTCTTAATTTGACTATCAGTTAGAATTCTTTGATTTAATTTTAATTTTTCTGGTATTGTCGGCTTCATAATAAATTCATTTGTTTATTATTCTCTCTTTTAAGCTCCTCCTTGTCTTTCTTTACTTCATACAGGGGTTTTACTGTTTTATTCCAGTAAGCCCTAAATTCGGCTATTTCTTGGCTTTTTTTAGCACTATCAATCACAGGCTCATACCCTATTATATACTTTCCTTTAAATATTCTCTTGATTGCTCCTTCTTCGGTTAGTTTTCTTAATTGTCTGTCAACCGAAGCACTATCGTCTTTATAAAAATTTCTAAGTTCTTCTCTAGGCTTGTAAGAAGTAATGTAGTTTTGTAAGTTTTGTTTAAGTGATGTTTTCATATTTTTAAAATCAAGCTACTGCAGTAGTCCAAGAACCCATGAATACATCTAAAATTAAGTCATCTGCCTTTGTGCTATATAATATTGGCTTTTCCATAGCAGATAATGGTTTTTGTGTTGGATGGTTATATTCGCTAACATTATCACGCTTTAATTGCCATATATCTGGTATATTCTTTTTTTCTAAGTACAACTCTCCTTTTCCTTTCCAAGCATATATACACATTTCATGCTGAAATCTAAAACATTGCCCCATTCCTATTGATTTTTTATCCCAAATAATACAATTCTTAATATCAAACAATTCTTTTACTAAATTATATATTCTTGCGTAATTCCTAAAATCAATCCAAATATAAATAGACTTATTGTCTTTTAAAACTCTATAATATTCTTTTAAAATATTATTAAACCATTCACTATGTTCTTTTTCGTTTAAATTATCATTTGCAAATTCTTTAAACTCGTTATCTTTTCCTCTTCCGCTATAATTCATGTTGTATGGCGGATCGGTTAATACTAAATCTATACTTTCATCAGGTATCTGCTTTAAAAGCTCCATAGCATCCATGCAATTTACTTTATTTATTAAATCTTTCATATTATGCAAATGCAATTCCAAGTCGCTTTCTTAGTTTATAAGTCGTATTATCTAAATCATTAATTATTTCACTATATATTAAATCGCTAGTCAATTTAATTTTCTTATATATACAAAAGTGTTTTCTTGATTGGGCTTTTAAGGTTACATATTTGTAATGTCTGTAAAGGTCAGTAGTTGATTTTCTGTTATAGATTTCGTTTAATTTTTTATATAAAGATTTCATATTTCTTTTTTAAAGTTTCTAATTAAAGTTTCTACACGAAGTATCTCCTCTGTGTTTTGCTTCTGAACCCAATAATTTAATTCTACAATTAAACCTTGTTTAGTTTTGCTATTTTTAAAATTCATATTTATATATTTAATTATTAAGTTCTTTTTTAGATAACCATTCAAAGAATCCCAAAAAGTCAAAACCTACAATAGCACTGTCTTTATAGTATTCATTCATAAGTTTTAGCAATTCTTTTCTTATTTCTTTCTTCATAGTTTTTTTTAGTTAGTAAACTGTTTTCTATATTCCTCTAATTTATTCTTCCAGTCCTTAAACCTCATAAACTTTAAAACTAATTCATTAAGGTCTATATCGCATTTATCGCATATCGGTCTATACTGGCTATTATCAGAACATATTTGCCATTGTTGCGTTGCTTGCTCTCCGCACCTAAAGCATTTAAGTCTTTTAATTCCTTTGTTTGTGTATGGTTTTTTTCTCATATTCTTTTATAACTAAATCTCTTAATCTTTTAACTGTTTCTTCACAATAAGGGCAACAATGATAATTACTTAATATTCCTGCTATTAGTAATAAGTCTTTTTTCTCCATATATTTTTAAGTTTTATTAATTGTTCTAAAGGTTTCTTTTTTTATCTTCTTTAATTGCATTTCTAATACTATAGTAAGAGCTTATAGCCCAAGCTATAAAAAGCAATATATAAATAATTATTAGTGTTGTTTCCATATATTTTTATTAATTATTAAGTTCTTCAAACGGACAATTATCGGCTATTTTTTCTATATTATAAGATTGACCTTGCAATTTACATGATACACAATAACCATCTTCAAAAGACCATTCTATATAATGTTCACAGTTATTTTTTTTACATTCTTTATTAAAATTTTTCATAGTTCTTTAAGATTAATCTTGCCATTTAATAAATATTCCAAGGTTGTGCATTCGGCATAACCGTATTTTGTTGCCAATTTTTTAATGTCTTTCTTTCTCTCCTTTAGTATCTTTATTGTTGTAAAATCTTCTCTCATAAGCTTGGGGTTACCATTGGTTACTAATAGTTACTATTACTATCGGACACAGTATAATCTAAACGCTTGTATCTATATTGTCTTAGTTGTCTTGTTCCCTCTTGCCCTAGGGATTATAGAAAGTTTATTTACAATAGAGATTTGTTATGTTTATAATTCTAAATTTGGAGTTTTATTACTAAATCTAATTAACTTAAATTCAGTCTTATAATAAGAAAGGAA
>Ga0222673_1000990_pt1 | contig 10555 bp, 10 predicted proteins | sample AntAcemetagen801_FD_179845 | JGI IMG/M metagenome (GOLD analysis project Ga0222673, IMG submission 179845) | Saline water microbial communities from Ace Lake, Antarctica - #801 | ecosystem: Environmental > Aquatic > Non-marine Saline and Alkaline > Saline | place: Antarctica: Ace Lake...
TAATACCTTTTTGATGCCCTATGTTGATGGAGTTGATGTAGTTGATGGAGATAATGGTAAACTTGGTGAGGGTTCACTAGGCTGTGATAGTACTGGAGGGATTTCTTCAGAAGGTCTCTGGTCAGAGTATGAAGACCAGTACATTGAGGAAGAGTATGCTGTATTCTCAGCCCATCTAAACAGCCATATAACAGAAGAAGATGCTACCCGTACCGTTGAGGATGACTGGATGCCGGATGGCCATGACGATTTATGGTTATCGAATACCGGTGATTACTTTATCGATGGTAACAGTGACTATCTATACCTTGAATGTATTGAGGAGTGGGTAGAGGAAGACGATGCTGAAGAGGTACTACTTGAGTATATATCTGGTAATGCTACTATTAGCGAATTAATTGAATTTACGGAGACTTTATGATGGATACTAAACCAACCTTATTAGATGAAGATTTATACCTTGAGATGCTCTCAATGCCTCGTGGTACGAAAGACCTTCAGGAACTATTTATCCGTACCTACTTAAATGATACTAGGTTTAAGCGTGACGACTACGGCAACCTCTACCTAAATATCATTAAAGATACTTATGCTATTAGTGAGTGGCCAGACACTGCCTTTATGTGTCATATTGATACTGTACACCGCCCTAATCTAACAGAAGTCCATGTATATGCACAACAAGGTACAGTGTACACAGACAATACTGCAAATTGTCTAGGGGCTGACTGTACTACTGGTATCTTTATTATGTTAAATATGATAGAGAATCAAGTCCCTGGACTATATTGCTTCTTTTTAGATGAGGAAGTAGGTGGACTAGGTAGCCAGTGGGCAGCCGAAAACCTTAACTGGGGCGAATATAACCACGCTATTTCCTTTGACCGCTACGGTACACAAAGTATTATTACCCACCAGATGGGAGAACGTACAGCTAGCGAAGAGTTCGCTGAGGAACTATCAGACCGATTCTTTGAGGAAGGACTTGATTATGAGGGGGACGACTCTGGGGTATTTACTGATTCCTACTCCTTCGGTGGTGTAATCCATAACCGTACAAATCTAAGTGTCGGCTATTACAACCAACATACTAATAGTGAAACCCAAGACCTAAACTTCTTGCTTGAATTATGTAATGTTGTATGTACTATCTCATGGGAGAACTTACCACTAGGTAATGTTGAGCAGGATTACATGCCTGACTACTCTGACTTCTATCAAGATGATGATTATGGCACTGGCTTCCTAGTTGTGGATAGCTTAGTAACCTTACTTAGTGACCATCGTGCTGACCGAGTAGCAGACGACCTTGAACGTGATTTAGAGTTTTTACTACAGAAATACTCTAATTTAGACGAAGATGACCCATTTTATATCGGTAAATAGTAGGAGAAGATGATGGAATACCCAAATCAGAAGATAGACTTTAAACGAAACAATATTGAGTACTTTGTGGAATACGACTACGATCTCGAAGGGATTACAGTTGTAACTGTCAACGATATAGAATGGGACGACCTCAATGATTACTTTATAGGGGTTGTTATTGGTTGGATTCAAGAGGAACTTACCTCGATTGCAGAAGATGACGGTCAGGACTATGAAGACTATATATACCACGTAAACAAGGAGGATTGTTAGATGGGACGTGAACAAATTAAGGTAGAACTTGTAGACTATATGGGTAACGACCTATCAACTGTAAACTCAGCACGGGTTAGCTTCGACAAGGAGAGTTCCTTTGATACTGAGGTAACTAAGGATTCTATTGGGGAGGATATGTCTTGGTGTAATATTACCGAGACCCTCAAACCTGCTGACAGAGGGTTAGTAAATTACTTAGCTAACCACAACCACAGTACCCCCTTTCGTCATAATGCTATAACCATTCGGTGTGATGCCCCTATATTCTTAGCGAGGCAGTTAGGTAAGCACCAGGCAGGGCTATCTTGGAATGAGGTCAGCAGGCGGTATGTAGATGAGCCCCCTGAGTTCTTTACACCAGATGAATGGAGAGGGAGGCCAGAGGGTAGCATCAAACAAGGCAGTGGTGGCGTTGTAGAGACTATTAGTGAGTCTTACTGGAGCTACTTTCCTAACACAACCAGCGGCACTTATGCTGACTTCATAAGCATGGTGGGTGGTGTATATAAGACGTTCTTAGAAGAAGGTGTAGCCCCTGAGATGGCTAGGATGGTACTACCCCAAAGCATGATGACTTCTTGGTGGTGGACGGGTAATCTACTCGCCTTTGCCCATGTATACAAGGAGCGTATTGCTTCAGGCGCTCAACTTGAAGCTAATTGGTTTGCTCAAGACTTAGATAAAGTAATTAGGCCGTTGTACCCAGTTAGTTGGGAGGCACTTGTAGGGACACTATATGGGCAAGGAGAAGAGGATGAATAAATTAGTAAAGCAGTACCTAGAAGAATCTTACAAGTACTATATCACCTACGAGGAGAATAGTATCTCCGATATGGAGTACGATTACCTCTGTAAGCAAATCCTAGAGGGGTACAAGGAACTATCTCCTCAGGATAAAGTATTGGTCAGTGTAGATAGCTTAGAGGCTGGCACAGGCTTTGATATTACACCAAGTACTTACTTACAAGCAGGGGTACTTTAGGAGACTTTATGGACAACGTAGCTAGGCAGAAAGAGATAGAAACTAAGGCTAACGACTTTAGCTACGACCGACTAATGAAGGAAGTTAATACACGTATCTCTCAAGGACAAGCTGATGAGCTCACAGAAGGGCGTTACATCCTCCTCCATAGCATAGAGACCTTATCTAAGAAGATAGATGAGTACTTTAAGGCAGATATTAGGGGAGTCAGTAAGGCTATACGGGATATGGTATCCATTGAGTTTGAGGGGGATACTAAAGAACTTGCCTTTATTATCTTAGTAACTATTGTAAGGAGTATTAGTAAAGAGGTACATATCTCTAGTACTATTTTGGTGCGGCACTTAACAAACGCACTATATTCGAGTATCTTAATAAGACGGTTATACAGAGGTGATACAAACTTTGGGGCTTATGTTGATAAGCGGTTTAAGAATCGTAGCGAATCTTTCCGTACTCAAGAGAAACTAAAGCTAATTAAGAATCAAGATACCCTTAAGAACTCTACTCTTTCAAAGGAAACTACCTACTTAGGAGCTTACTTACTTGACTTAGTTATTAAGAGTGGTATTAATATCATCGAAGCTAAGACAATCTATACTAAAGGTAAGTCAGCTAAGTTCTTTGTCTATACTGAAGAATGTTTTAGGATGGTACTTGGTTCAAGAGACCGTCTCCTAAGTGAATACAGGAAGTATCCTATACTAATCACACCTCCTGTAGATTGGACTTCGTTTGAAGGGAGTGGTGGTTATCATACCCCAGAGATTTATAAGCTTTCTATCATCAAGACAAGGGACAGCAACAGAGGCTTCCTACGGCAGTATTTTGAGAAAGCTGATGTGCAGCAGGTGTATGATACTTTAAACGTCTTGCAGGGTACTGCATGGAAGGTTAATCGTAAAGTATATGAGGTATTGGATAAGGTATTTCAGGATAATGTCTTAGATGACGATGCTCCTTACAATAATCCATACCTTATAGGAAGGCTTCCTTACAATGCTCAACTAGAAGCTGAGGACTTTGTAAATGCTGCGGATTATGGGGAGGTTGTTACTGAAGGTAAATATAAAGGACTCCCTTCTGGGAAAATGCAGATGCACGAATACTTTAGAGACTTGGAAGAACAGCGTGATATTACTATCAGCAACACAGGTAAGGCTATCATGTTTAACTTGGTAATCTTTAATGCTAAGGAGTACTTAGATGAGGAAGAGATTTACTTCAGCTACCAGTATGACTTTAGAGGGCGTATCTACCCAATACAACAACATCTCCAGCCACAAGGCAAGGGGGAAGCTAAGGCATTATTACAGTTTAAGGACGGAGTGGCTATAACTACAAGTGAGGAACTATTCTGGTTCTTAGTGCATGGGGCTAATTGTTATGGGTTTGATAAGGAAGAATATGAGGTAAGGGTAGAGAAGATACAGGCTATGACAGAAGACGTAGTAGCAATTGCAGATAATCCCTTGAAACATAGAAGACTCTGGAAGGATACTGACGAGCCTTACTTGTATTTAGCTTGGTGTTTTGAATATGCTGAGTATTTAGCTTCTCCTGATACCTTCCTTAGCCATATACCTATTGCTCTCGATGCTACTTGTTCAGGGATTCAAATATACTCTGGCTTATTACTAGATAAGGAAGGAGCTGAGGCAGTAAATGTAGTTGGTCAGGTAAGAAATGATATCTACCAACGAGTTGCTGATAAGGTCAACCAATACCTATATGATAACGACTACCCTACCCTACTAAACTATAAGATTGGTACAGGGGAAGTACATGAACAGCATACACAGGCAGTAGGAGATAGCCTTAAAGGAAAGATAACTCGTAAGCTAACTAAAAGTAACACTATGACTCAACCGTACTCTGTAACTAAGTATGGTATGTATGAACAACTTAAAGCTGAACTAGTTAATATGGAGAAGAACAATAAGAAGTTCTGGGTAGGTGATATGTGGATTACCGCAAAGATACTTACTGACTTAAACGACCGAGCAATTGCTGAAACAGTTAAAGGAGCTAGAATTGGGCAAGAGTTCTTAAAAGAAGTTACATCCGAAGTAGTTAAGAAAGGTAGGTGGGTATTCTATACAGCTCCTATTACCAAGTTTCCTATACTACAGCGAATACATAGGACTAAGGTAGAGAGAGTACAAACTCCTATCGGTAAGTTATCTATCAGGACTGAGACTAATATACTAAACCCACAGAAGATGGTTAATGGTATTGCACCTAACTTTATACATGGCTTAGATGCAGCCTTACTGTCCTCTACTGTACTGAAACTGAAAGCAGATGGTTGTACTAACTTCCATCTTATCCACGACAGTTACGGAGTCCCTATTAACCAAGTAAGCAACTTAAACCTTCGAGTAAGAGAAGCTTATGTAGAACTCTTTAAGCAACAACCTCTACAACAATGGATAAAGCAAGTTAATCCAGACTTTGAGGAGAGAGGTAATGATATAATGATTAATACTTTAGATTTAGAGGAGGTAATGGATAGTAGGTACATCTTTAGCTAACTTTCAATGAAACGACACTAGTAGGTAAAGTCTAGGAAGTAGAATAATCAGTACTTAAAGTATCTCAAGAATTGAGTTATTTAAATATAATTAGAGTTTGTAGAGGTTGTAAAACTTAAAGGAAGCTTAATTTATTAAGAAAGCTTTAAGTACTCTAAGTACTGTAAGAAACGAACGAGGCAATAGCCTAAATTATAATAAGTCCCTAAAGGAGAACTACCATGGCGACTAACCCAACTAAACCATTCGCAGTAAAAGGATTCAATGTAACAACCCCTAAAGGTAAAGCTTTATGGTGTAAGATTGCAGAGCCTGACCGTAAGTACACACCGACTGGTGAACTATCAATGAGCCTTGTATGTGACCCTGGTGACCCTACGGTAGTAGCATTCATCAGTAAGTTAGAAGAGGTACGAGATATTGCCTTAGCAGAGACTAAGAAGACCTTAGGTGCTAAAGGTGGTGCTTATACAACTAAAGAAGTATTCTCTGAAGAGTACGACCAAGAAGGTGAGCCGACTGGTAAGGTTATCTTTAAGATGAAGTTAAAGGATATTGACGGCCGCAAGGAACGAGGAAAGCAACACAGCATTACAGTTGTCGATGCTAAACGTCAAGTAGTCAACCCAATCCCTTTGGTTGGTAATGGTTCTGATGTTAAGTGTGTAGTCTTCGCTAATCCTTACTCAATGGCTTCAACCAAGTCAGTAGGTGTCAGTATGATTTGGGATAAGATGCAGATTATTGAGCTAATCTCCTTCGGTGGAGGTGACGCAGGTGGGTTCGATGAAGAGGATGGCTTTGAAGCACCCTCAGAACCTTCAGGTATTAACTCGATTGCTGACGATGATGATACAGACTTTTAATGAGGTCACAGACCTTTAGCGTTCCGATAGTTGTTGAGATGGGAGTACGTAAGAAAAAGAATTACTACCTCAACCTCAATAGCTACCGTAACTGGCAGTTCCAGTTAAGCAATAGCATAAAGAAAGCATTTAAAATCTTAGTAGCAGATGATATACGTAGTCTTGATAAGGTCACAAAGCCTTGCAAGGTTACCTACGTCATCTACTACCCTACCAAGAGAGCGTTTGATATTGACAATATTGGCAGTGTAGTTACTAAGTTCACACACGATGCTTTAGTTGAGCTTGATATCCTAGAAGATGACAGCCACCACTACGTAAAAGAAATAGTTTACAGGTTCGGTGGTATTGATAAAGAGTCACCAAGATGTGACGTGACGATTGAGGAATTTACTTTGAAAACTTATGTAGTAGAAATGATAGCAACTGTTAATGTATTATTAAAGCGTGAGGTTAACGCCTCGTCCGAAGCTGAGGCATCCAAGAAAGCCCTCTCCGATAACATAACACAGATATTAGTTGATGACGCACTTATCCACAACTGTGGCGATACCATTAATATCAGTGTTGAAGACGTTAACGAACTATAAGGAGTATAGAGAATGAGTTTATTTAAAGACGTTGTAGCAGAGAGAATGTTTGAGTCTCCACACCTAGAACAGTACGAAGCACAGTCAGATGTGTACAGAGAGCTAGGGAACTACCTACAGCACTCAGATGACGTACCCTATAACTTAGGTGATATCTCAGACGATGACATCGAGGCGATGATTAGACAGGAGCTGTAATGGTAGAGTACGAAGACGATGGGAGCGAGTTCCTATACCATACTAAATGTGATGACTGTAATTCATCCGATGGTAAAGCAGTCTACTCAAATGGAGGCACTTACTGCTTTGTTTGTAATACATCAGGAAGAGGAGAGAAGATGGATAGTACCCCCCGCAACAAGGGCACACCTCAGGGCTTACTAGCTTATGAGTACACAGACCTAAATAAACGTAAGATACCAGAGGCAATCGTTAAGCAATATAGTTATGGTATGGGACATGATAGTAAAGGCGACCTCTGTCAGATTGCTAACTACTTCAACGACAAGAAAGAGCTTGTAGCGCAGAAGCTAAGGTATGCTGATAAGTCCTTTAAGTTCATTGGTGCTCCTAAAGAAGCTTTAATGTTTGGTCAGCAACTATGGGGTAATACAGGACGTAAGCTAATTATTACTGAAGGTGAAATTGATGCCTTATCGGTAGCTACTGCCTTTGATGGTAAGTACCCAGTCGTTAGTATTAAGAATGGAAGCAGTGCAGCTAAGAAAGAACTAGCAAAGCACCTAGATTGGATTAGTGGTTACCAGGAAGTATTCCTTTGGTTTGACAGTGACGATGCTGGACGACAAGCAGTTGAAGAATGTTTAACTATTCTCCCTGTTGACAAGGTACGTATTATTCGGAGTGCTGATTACAAAGATGCTAACGACATCCTCATCTACAAAGGTAAGGCAGGCATCCTCAATGCGTTCTATAATGCTGAGAAGTACAAGCCAGATGACATCGTAACCCCTTCTGACTTACTAGATGTAGTAGCAGTTCCAGTCCAAGTAGGTTTTGATTACTACTACTCAAAGCTAACCGATGCTATGTATGGTAGACGGTTCGGAGAAGTAGTTACAGTAGGTGCAGGTGTATCTATTGGTAAGACCGACTTCGTAGTTAGTCAGATAGCCTTCGACTTACAGCAAGGGTGGAAGGTAGGTACATTTATCCTTGAGCAATCCACAAAGGAAACACTACAACGAGTGGCAGGTAAGATTGATGGCTGTCACTACCACTTACCTAAAGTAGAGACCGATAAGGAGAAACTAATTGAAACTACAAAATCCCTTGATGGTGATTTATTTATGTTCGATAATTTTGGCAGCAATGACTGGGAATCCATTAGTGCAAAGATGCGTTATATGTTCCACAACTTCAATATCAGAATATTCTACATAGATAACCTCACTGCCCTTAATGCCCATGCTACCGATGAGAGACGAAACCTCGATGGCCTGATGGCTGAAGTAGCTGGACTAGCTAAGGAACTAGATATCTGGATTCTCCTAGTAAGTCACCTAAATCCTCCTAAGTCTGGTGCAAGCCATGAGTCAGGCGGTAAGACAGAGCAAGGACAATTCACAGGCTCTAGGGCTATCATGAGGTGGTCGTATGCGATGTTTGGTATTGAACGTAATACTCTCCATGAAGACCCCGCAGAACGTAATAAAGGACTTGTACGCATCTTAAAGGATAGATTTAGTGGTACTGGTACAGGACTAACAGTTGGCTTTACCTACGATGGTGATACAGGTATCTGCCACCAAACTGATGAAGACTTTGAACTAGAAGTAGAGGAGGCAGCAGATGACGACTTCTAAATATTACGCAAACAAACTAGAGGTGGGTGACTAATGATACCTCCACGTACAATCATATACGACCTTGAAACAGATGGTCTTTACCAACAAGTTACTGAGGTACACTGTGGGGTATGTTATTTAGTAGAAGAAAACAAATACTATAGCTTCACCTCACGTCCATTAGAGGGTAGTAACGGCACGATTGAAGACTTACTACTACTACTATCCTCTGCAACAACTATCATCGCTCACAACGGCATCAGCTTCGACCAGCCAGTACTCAATAAGCTACATAATTGGACACCTTCTGGTGAGGTTATAGACACCTTCTTAATTAGCCAGCTAAAGTTTACGAACCTAGCTAAGACTGATGCCTTCAGGAAGACTATCCCAGCTAAGCTTAAAGGGAGACATTCCTTAGAGGCTTGGGGCTATCGACTACGTATCCTAAAAGGGGACTTCGGTAAACAGGAGAATGCCTGGGAAGTGCTTACAGATAGTATGTTAGCTTACTGTAAACAAGATGTAGCAGTACTAGCTAAGCTCTGGCAACACTTCAATGACAAAGGACTCCCTCCTAAAGAAGCTATATGGCTTGAGCAGGAGTTCGCTAAGGTTATTAGCCGCCAAGAGAAGTATGGAGTCTACTTTGATTTAGAGAAAGCAGACAAGCTCCACCACTCACTATTACTTGAGGCAGTAGCCGCTGAAGAAGCCTTAGAACCTGTATTCAAACCATTAGATACCTGGACTCCTAAGAACTATCCCTCAGTTTACTATAAGAAGGACGGTACGAAGTCACAGAATGCATTGAACCATGAGATTTTAGGATGCCACTACAACGACAACCTTGAATGGGGTTACTATAAAAAGGTAGTATTCAATCCAACGAGTAGGCAGAATGTAGCTAGGTGGCTGATGGAGGTATACTCCTGGCAACCAACTGAGTTTACTGAGAAGGGAGGTATCATCATCAACGATGCTGTACTAGAAGGACTAGACTTCCCAGAAGGTAAAATACTAGCTCACTACTTCGTTGTTAAGAAGTTGATAGGGATGCTTGCTGAAGGTAAGGGGGCTTGGATGAAGCACCTGACACCAGACAACAGGATACATGGCAGAGTTAATACACTAGGGGCAGTCACTAGACGATGTACTCACAGTTCCCCTAACATGGCTCAAGTACCTAGCGGTAAATCTTACAAAGGACATGAGGCTAGAGAGTTATTTACAGTACCTAAAGGTAAGAGGCTAGTTGGTTGTGACGCTGATGGCTTAGAACTACGTACCCTCTCTCATTATATGGCTAAGTTTGATGGAGGGGCTTACGCAAGGGCTGTAGATTCTGGAGATAAAGAGAAAGGTACTGATGTCCACACCCTCAACCAGAAAGGTGCAGGATTGCCAACTAGAGACGATGCTAAGACCTTTATCTATGCATTCCTCTACGGAGCAGGAGACGCTAAGATTGGGAGCATCGTTAATGGGTCGGCTGAAGATGGTAAGCAACTTAAAGCTAAATTCTTGAGACAGTTTCCAGCTTTACAACGACTTAGTGATAAAGTAGCCAATACCTATAAGGCAACAGGAGCACTTAAAGCACTCGATGGTAACCCTTACTTAGTACGTTCATCCCACAGTGCATTGAATACCTTATTACAGGGAGCAGGTGCTTTGGTTATGAAGTACTACTTAGTATTCTTAGACCAGAACTTACAGGAAGAGTTTACGTTCGGTAAGCAATATGAGTTTGTATTAAATGTCCACGATGAGGTGCAGATAGAGTGTGACGAAGAAGTGGCTGGAAGAGTTGCTGAGTTAGCTGAAGAAGCTTTCGACCAAGTTACTGACTACTTACAATTTAGAATACCGCTACGAGGCACAGCCGCTATTGGCAAGTCTTGGGCAGATACCCACTAAGGAGAGAGTATGATTAATAAGATATTAGTAATCCCTGACAGCCACAGCGATGCAGAAGATAAACGCTTCGACCGCTTCGATTGGTTAGGTAAGATGATTGTGGACGAACGGCCAGATATTGTAATAGATATTGGTGACCGAGCTGACCTTCCATCCCTATCAGTTTTCGATAAAGGAACTAAAGGGTTTGAGGGTAGGCGGTACACCAAGG
>Ga0222673_1000991_pt1 | contig 10548 bp, 7 predicted proteins | sample AntAcemetagen801_FD_179845 | JGI IMG/M metagenome (GOLD analysis project Ga0222673, IMG submission 179845) | Saline water microbial communities from Ace Lake, Antarctica - #801 | ecosystem: Environmental > Aquatic > Non-marine Saline and Alkaline > Saline | place: Antarctica: Ace Lake | collected...
ACAAGGATATACCTGTGTTAATTATGCCACTGATAGCAGCGTTTTTACCAGCCTTCTTAGCTGCAGAAGCATTAGCCGACAGATTAGACTTATCAGCCTGTGCGTTTAGTGTCAGTATCTTGGCCTCTGTACGTTTCTTATCACGGGCAATCTCTGCGTTAAACCCCAGAGTCTCAAGGTCGAGATCAATATCCTCAATAGCATTAACAAGCTCAAGTTCAGCTTGCTCCTCTTGAAGCTGGAACTGATCCAACTCAAACTCATGTTGCAGAGTCGTGAGAGCCTGATCCTTATCAATCCTAGTCTGGTTTAATCCAGCCCTAGCTGTAGTGCCTGTACGCTCCGCTGAGATGCTATCAAGGTCAAGTTGGGCCTCTGCCCTCTGATCTTCTCTAACAAGCCTCTGTGAGCCTGTCTGACGCACTCCACCTGCACCTGCTTCAACCCTCTGGTCTGCCAGTGTACGGTCACGCTTCAATGTACGTGCAGTGTTAGATAGGTCTAGCTTAGTCAGGGCTTCTGTTAAGTCTGTAGAGATCCGGGTACGGTCAAGGTCACTCAGCTGGTTCTTCAGCGAGAACTCATCAGTAGATGCGGCTCGTCTCTGTCCAAAGTCTCTACGGTTAAAGCCTGTAATTTCATTGGCAACACGCTTACGCTTGGCGTTCTGCGTTACATTAAATTCTTCCTGCTTCGTGATAGCAGATAAGTCTTTGCCTATCTCGCCCAGATTAAGGGCAAGCATACGATCGACATCGCCAATACTTGCAACAGATGCGGCAGCAGATGCGTTACCAGCTTGGAAGTTAGTGAACCCACTGAAGGCGCTACCTACACCAGATAAAGCACCAGCAGCTCCTTGTGAGTTAAATGTAGTATCGCTCCCAAATGCCTGACCAAAGACAGTGTTCTGGTTATTAGTGAAGCTATGAATTGTCTTTGGTGCCATTAGGAATCTCCTACGATAATACGCTGCACAATAGCAGTGACCGTGAAGTCGAGAGGCTCTGAGCCTTCAATCTCCATCAGGGGATCAGAGTCATAAGAGCTATCTACTGACATTTCTTTCCACCCACTGAAGCGAGGAACAGCTTCACCCATGTTATCAGACGTACTGCGGTATATGATAGGGTCGCCATTGATAGTTCCACCGAGACTCTCCAACAAACGAAGTCTTACATTATAGCTACGCTTACGAGCTGACTGGCCTGTGCCTGACTGTGCGCCTACCTCATAGGGTAACATATGAATCTTGTGTGTGTACCCCAGACCAGCCTCAACAGCCGTGTACGTAGCCCCTAGAGCCACTACGCCTAATGCTACCGTCTTATCTGGTACAAGCGCACCATCTGCTCTGATCTTTACAGACTCACCATTAAGGTGAACAAGGCCAGTCATGGTTGCTGCGCTTAATGACGAAACGTAAGAAGCACAATCTGTGTCTACATTAGGACTAAAGTATTCCATAAACCGTTTAGTCACGCCATTGATAGTACGCTTAACTGTAACCCAGACTTCATCTCTCGAATCACCGCCAGTACCATAGTTGGGTACTACCGTGACACTCTCGAACTCACCATTGGTAGTTACCTCGGTCCAAGCTGTAACGCCTGCAGCAGGATTGTTGGTGTACGTAGCAAGCTTACCATTGCCGGTAAGTACCCAAGCCCGTGTGTCGTCTTGCTGCCAAGCTACCTGACGGAAGTTAGTGTTCGTAGTAGCAAGGTGTTCAGACAGTAGGCTTACATCTGTAGACTTCCATGAGATACGTGTAGTCGTTGAATCAAACCCAAGCTTATGAAGACCACGTTGACCACGACGAACAAACAACACGCTATTATGAACTTCAATAGGAGGTATATGAGCTACACCTTCGGCTACCTGCTTACGAACAAACGTATTCGCAGGTGTAAGTGGTGGTGAATCCGCAGAGAGACTCCAGATACCATCGGCTGCACCACCAAAGAGTTCGCCTGCAGCAGTAGCAAGCCAACGTACATCGTTCACACTACGGTCTGCGATAGTGTAATCAAGTGGATCAGAAGACAAGGCTCCCGGCTCATGGTTCAGGAAGTCTGCAGTTACAGAACCCCAAATAGTAGCAGGCTGTGATGTCGTGTGAGCAAGCATTAGACGCTGCTCGTAGAACACTACTGCACCCGGATAACCAGTTGTCTCGCTGAACGAACCCAAACGCCATGTAGTAGCAGCAACAGTACCATCAAGGTCTGTAATGATGTCTATGTCCACATGGGTAGTGTCTGTAAATGCAGTGACAACACCATACCCGTAAGCACTGGATGACTGTATTCTAATGAATCGGCCTACATCTGTAGACGCAAAGCCTGTACCACCGTTGATACCAACTATAGAACTAGCCGTGACTGTCTGACCTGTACCCGTAGTAGCAGCACAAGCCAGCGTTGTCGTAGTAGTGTTCAATGGAAGATACGGACCATCAAGGAACGTGCAGTCAGTAATAGCCCACACTGTGTGATCTGATCTAGTCAGGCAACGGGTCGGATAACTGGGATGAACGATATACATCGTATCAGTATCTTGAGCGAACTGGATCGTGTTCAGATCAGCCTCTACATAAGTCGTAGTAATCTCTACAACCTTATCAGCAGTGCCAGCACTTGCGTATGCTGTATATGCAGAACTGTCCTCACCTGTTAGCTCGAATGTGTTTGTCGTCTTGTTAGCTACTACGAACCAGCGCTGATTAAGCTCAGTCATGCCTACAACAGCAGCGATATAGACGGTATCACCGTTGGTGTACCCATGTGCTGCAGATGTAACCACGGCAGGACTAGCTGCAGTGATAGCCGTAATGGTCTTAACACCCTCACGGACCTGCGCATGGTTATAGTAAAAACGCATCTTCAGATCACTGAGTTCAACAACATAGCTGAACAGATCAGACTGAAGGAAAGGTATAGCCCTAGACTTCTTAGTATTGTCGGACACTTCAGCTACATAGATAGTGCCATCACGTCTTGTGGCTCCACCCTGCTCTTGTACGAATATGTTCTCTAGCTTCTTGGCTGAACTGTTGTAAACCTCAATGTCGGAACGGCCATATAGCTTCGGAGAAATCTCACCTGACGTAAAGGCTGATACGAGTGTATTTACTTTAGCCATTACTTACGTGCATTCGCAAAGATGTTGCTGGTGATCTTCATAGGACGACCTTCCATGCCATCCATAGTCCGAGCTTCCTTCAGCTTCTGAAGGTACAGACTCCAAGCCATCTCCTCTTTAGTACGTGAACCAGTCAGCTTGTAGCACATCTCATGGCCAAGCCGTGCTGAAAATGCTTCGGCAAACAGCGAGTCAAACTCAGCCTCACTGGTTACGCGAGAGATATAACGGATGTTAATGTTAGTATCTTGTGCGAGGATCTTACGACCCTCAACTACCCATTCGTCCATGCGATAGTCCCTGACTTCAAGAACCCTCAAGCAATACGGATCAGTCGGTAGTGTGAATTGATAGTCAAATTCCCATGTAGGCGTTGCAGTCAACGAGGCTAGGTTAGCCCGTGCAAGTGCAAAGTTCCAAGGGTGTGACTTAAGAACGGCATCCCTGACAGTATCGTAACGGTGATTGCAAAGCCTTGCACGTTCACTGTCGTCAGTAATAGCAGTAATAGTACCGTCACCAATCTGGATCAGGGCTGCGTTACAGATAGAAACTTGACTGATAGCCATTTAATGTTCTCCAGTGAAAAGGGGGCAGAGCATGACTCCACCCCCAATCACAACTATGGAAGTGGATCAGTCGAGAACCCACGTACAAGTCAGTTCGATAGTACCAGTAGCGGCGGCACCAGCGAGATCTACAGTTACAGGCAAGCCTGTACCATCGGCATCAACAACTGTGTTGAGGCCCAAGGCGGAAGTCAGAGCAGCACCAACAGTCGCAATGGCTGTTGAAGCAGCAGCAGCTTTGAACTCATCGACGTCCAAGGCAACTACAGTACCGGCAGCGTTGACGTAAGCAGCGTGGCCTACGGACAACGTAGTAGAAGCACCAAGAGCATCATGCACAAGCTGCATGCTCAAGATACGGGCACCATTTGGCAGATTGAACATTTCAATCGCACCGACAGCCAAAGCCGAAGCTTCTTTCAAAGCATAAGAAGAACGAACTCGTCCGCCATGCTCATTGGGCTTGATGTCCTTTGCTGGAACCGTTTGGTCCCATTTGGTCTTTTGGACACTATATGTTGTAGACATTTTTCAAACCCTCCTTAGGTTGGATCACAGGCGATTTCGACGACTTTCTCGTCTTCAACACGGGTGGCACCCATGCTCATGGCGAGAAAGACCTGTGTGGAATAAGACTTATCTGCACGCTCAGTGATCCGAGCCTCAACATCAGAACCAACCGCAAGGCCAATTCCGCTGTTAGCCCAACAGAAAACTTGTTGGTCAGAGTTTGAATCAGTAGACAGGTTTTGGTAGTCCATGAACTCAAAACCCATGAACGTATTAACTTCGCCCTGTACCAAGGCACGGACGGAGTTGTAGTCTGCAGACTGGATTTCGGTAGCTGTCAGCAGTTGAGCTTTTTGCTTGGCGTTAATAGCGCAATACAGTTTCTCACCTTTTTCAACATTACCAGCTTCGAAGATTTCCTTAGCAGCAATCAGCTTGCCTACTGTCAACCCAACATCACCCGAACCCGAGTCATATGCGTGGTTGTCAACAACAACCTTCTGTCCTGCTGGAAGTGCTACGGCTGTAGCAGCGTCATCTTCGTCCATGCTGTAGGAGTTACCCAGAGCAGCATCACGAATGATTTCGTCTGCAGAACGACCCATGGCCCAAGAAGCATTGATGCTATAGCTGGACTCAGGATCAATCAACATACGGATCCGGTCTTGATTATCAATCAGATCGGCCCATTCGTAATCGTCCATCGTGATACGACGACGACTGTGTGGAGTTTCTTGCAACGGTGTGTCACCGTGGCGAGTGGTACGCTTAACAGCGGCAGTTGAGCCAATACGCTCAAAGTAACCGGCTTTGCCCATCAGGAAGTCCGGGTCTTCACGAACAGTTCCACGAAAGACAGAGCCACGCTGCTGTGACAGCATGATGATGTTAGATTTGTACTGTTGTACAAAAGCAGTTGTGATTTGAGTACTCATTTGAGTCTCCTTCGATAAGAGTTATTTACTTATCGTCGGGCAACCCAATAGGACCCGGACTTGCGCTATTACGATGCGCCGATACGGCAAGAATCCACTTGCAGGCACCGGACTTCCTAGTATGGAAGCAATCCGAATGACGAGAATATAGTAGCAACACCGGCAGCAAGTCAACAATCTACACAATTCGCATGTAGAATGCTGACTATACTACACTAACTTTGGTGTGGTTTATCTGGCTTCGGTGCGTCTTTAGGACGTCCACCGTTACCCTGAATATCAGTTGCCCATTTCCAATACTTGTTAGCAACTAGCTCAAAGTTTTGCATCTGCGCCTTGCTCACGTTAATCACAGCAAGCTCAAGGCACTTTAACCTTACGGCCTGTTCAGGCGATCCCGGCTCAATCTTCATTAGGCGTCACGATCTTGAACAGTTCAGCTACTTCCTGAATAGCATCTTGATGGCCCATATTGGACTTGTCACGATACGGAGACTTGGGGTCATTCTGGTGTACCCGAATAGCCTTCCAAGCTTCATCAGCACTCATGCCACCCATGTTCACACCACTTCTATTACCAGAGTTGTTATCTTCACCGATTGAGCTTCCGATACGTGCAAGTGCTGCAGCTACACCGGGGTTCGATGCAGCCAAGGACTTTACAGCGTCAATAGAATTGTCATCAAAGAAGCGTTCAATAGCACCAGCAGACGTTGCCATGTGCTTGTCGTAGTCGTTGCCCCATACTCCTCGGAGTTGGGACTCAGCAGCGTCCCTGACCTCCTGTGAGGCTCCTGTAGCTGCGTTGTTCGCCTGCACAGAGGAATCAGCGATGTGTGAATACATGTCTGCGGCTTGCTTCTTCGACAGTCCGTTAGCAAATGCTTTCGCACGAAACGAAGCTTCCGCTTCCTCATTGGCATAACCTTCCGGGTTTTGGAGTTCATAGCCAGCAGCCTCATCAGGCCTACCCACCTTCTTGTAGAACTTGTCGTAGTCTTCGGAAGTCGCAAGATCGCCGGGAATAGCGACTCGCTGATTAACCATCTTCTGCGTGTCGAGGAAACTCTTAGCTAGGCCGTTAATATCTTTGAAGCCAGCTTTGTCAATTTCACCGCGAAGATCGTCGTTTAGAGATTCAAGAAATTCAGTCATGGATCACCTTCGGTGTAAGTTTACGTCCTGATGCTACTTCACACATGGACACTATGTGACGGACAACATCACGTTGCCCCTCTTTATACGCTGTCTCATGCGTATCATCTTTGGTATATGACCTCTTGTTGAAGTACATATTAACCAATAATTCCAATGCTTTAGGACCGTTACCAGCCTCAAACACACTAGAGATTATCTCTGCGTTCTTTTCGTTCACTGTGCTTGTCCACCACCTTCCATTGAAGCAGCAGCACCAGCCATAGTACCCATCGTCTGAGCCTGTTGCTGTTGCTGTGCAGCCTTCTGCTCGGCTTGCGCTCTCTCTGCACGTTGCTTGCGGATACCATCAACTTGCTTCTGGTCCAACAAGAACTTCGTCGGGACGTTCAACCACTGTCCCATCTCATGTGTAATAGCATCGGCGTTCACGTTGTCCAGCACCTGTGGGTCCAACTGTGCGATACCGGCTACGATCTCCAGCCATTGCTGTGTGACCTGCACCTCAGAGCTACGTTGCGCCCTTGCAAGAGGGCCGACATAGTTCACATCAATAGCACCAATGTCGATACCATCAGGCGGCTCTGGCAAAGCATCTTTACGGGCCATGATCTTAAATGCACGATCAATCAGCCTGTTCAGGAACTCAGTCTCAATACGTCCTAGTGTCGGGCCAAGCACACGGTTCATAAGCTCAAACCGAGCCTGAACCTCTGTAGCTGTCATCTGTGGACCCGAAGCCGGAAGCTCTAACTGGTCAGCAAAGAATGTCTGTCGAATCGAAGACCTGTACTCCTCAAGCTTAATGCGGTTTACATCCCACCTAGCACCTGACTCCATCACCTGAATGTCGTTCATATCACGCACGATGGTCACGCCGTTAGGCCGTAAGTCAACGTCACCAACGACTCCATCATCCATAGCCTTGTATGGAGGGTCGATAGCCTTTGCCCAAGCTGACAACTCTAACTCAGTAGCCTTGTCCAGGACCTTGATGTCTGGCAATGCCATAGTTCCCGGACCACGACCATACTTCTCACCGGATACCTTGGACCAACGTGGTACCAGATACGGGAACTCGTCATAACCAGACTCTTTGACTACGCCATTAGTCTGAATCTCAATGAACACAGACGCATACGCCTTGTTCTTGCTGTCGATCTTGTCGCTGTTGCGATCCTCACGGGGCAATACCCAGTGGATAAACTTGTGCATCGTGTTCGGATCATCATCTAAGTCCTTCATGATCTTCTCGGACACAGCGTCACCAAACCAACCGAAGGCCTGCACAGCAGAAATATTGATGTCTAAACAGATTGCGTTGACTACACCCTCGTAGTCTTCCTCAATGAAGTACGAACCCGTAGCGTGTGACGTACACACAAAGCCGTTAAACTGGTTTGCAGGCCCTTCCTTCTCCTCTAGCAGCAGACAAGCTGTGCCAGTAGCAGTCACATCCAGATACATCTCATGGCTCTGTGAGTGGAAGTTAGACCTGTTGAATGACCTCCATAGCTCTGTGGCTACATCGTCTAGCCATTCTCGGAGCATACGATCCTCTGCAGCATCGGGAAGTTGCGGTGACTCTAGGTCAAACCAGCGGAATGACTTAGATGTCAGCGTACCCTGCAGGTTCGCAGACAATATCTCATGGGCATGACCTGCTACAGAGGAGAACTTCTCCTGTGCCACCTTCTCACCCGTGGTACGCGACACGTTGATGTTGGCCTTGCGAGGAATGATGAAGGTATTAACCTCCTGCCACTGCTCATCCCATAGGGTACGCTCACTTGCAAGCCGGTTTCTACGTTCTACTAGCTGTTTGGCTAATGCTTGTTCCATGTCTATATTCCTTCATTAGCCATCAAGGGCCACCTTCAAATGGGAATTGCTGTTTACTAGGGTCTGGCAACATACCTGCTTCTATTAGTCGCTGACGATTCTGAGGGCTAATGTAACCTGTTGCATGATCTCCAGCGTTTGATTGCTGAATAATGTTAGAAAGCTCTGATCTCTCAGCCTTCTGTGCATTAAGAGCTGCTGACAGCTTCCCTTGGTCGAACGAGCCTTGTTCGCTGTAACCAATCTGGATGCCTATCGAAGTAGACAGTGCAGCAGCATTACCACCTCCGGGTTCTGCTTCAAACCCTCCACCGAATCCACCAGCATCAAAGGCTTTAGACTGTTCTTCTACAGCACGATTAGTCAGATACTCTTTGCGTCTACCAGACCATGACCCGACTGTACTAGAGAAAGCAGCAGAGTCATTGACCTTAATCAGCCCGTTCTCAAAGAAGAACTTCACGAAGTCTTCGGCTTTACTATAGCCACCAAGCTGTCCTGCACTAAGCTCAAACTCATCCGAGATGTCAGCCATCTCAATAGCACCTGAATCCGACAGGGCATTTAACTCAAATAGGAAGTCAGCTTCAAACAAAGGTCGTTCAGCCGTACCGTTCTTACTACGGTTAGCGGTTCCAAGAACGAACTTGCCACCCTTGATACCTACCTTCTGCTTAGACATTACAGGCTCTGACGAGTCCTGTGCGCTTGCAAGCATAACGAAAGCACCAACAGCTAGGCCTACTACACCTAGCGTAGCCATAGCACCCATGCCTGCTCCACTTGCTGCACCTGCAGCAGCACCGGCACCTGTAGCACCAGCAGTACCGGCACCTGCGGCTCCACTAGCTACAGATAATCCAGTACCAAATGCGGGAGCGCCTGCTATAGCACCACCAGTTCCAAACACACTAGCAGCAGACGCAGCGCCACCGGGGATAAACCCGACAGAAGCGGTAGACAAAGCCGTAAGACCGGGAGCAGCAGCTAAACCACCAATGGCATTGCCAGCAAATGCGAAATTAGGGTTGAACGAGCTATGCAAGTTGCTGCCTATGCCGCCGGGGTTAGCATTGAATTGCCCTTCACCACTAAACAAGCTAGAGCCATCACCAACTAGGTTGCCTTCACCTACACCGGGGCCGATGTTACCCGGTGATCCGAATGTCGCGGCAAGGTCGTATGATCTCTGCAGAGTACCAATGTCACCAGTTTCCAAGAACAGATCCATGGCTGCATCCATATGACCACCCTCAAAGGCTTCATAAAGATTACTAATTTTGTCGAACCCATCTACAGCATCTTTGAGCTTCTTGCCCTTGCTCAAGGCGTCGGCAAGCATAGATAAGGGGCCACCTGCTGCAGCAGCACCTCCACCTCCACCACCAAAGCCGGGAACCTGCACGTTGGCTCTCTGACCTGCATCAACTCTACCTTGAACCTGAATACCCTCACCAATCAGACGCCTCTGTGCGCCTGCCTTGCTGAAGCTACCGGCCACTGAGTCCTGTGATTCAGACGACAGAGCATTAGTGTTCTCTAAAATACTAAGTGAAGCGAACCCTGCCATTACTTACGCCTTCCGAGAACATTGAAGTTTCCAATCGCACCAAAGACACTAGGCTTACGGCTTCTACCGCCACCAGCACGGGAATAACGCAGTGACATTATCAAATACCTTGTAGCGTCCATGACATCATCACGTTCCTTGAATATCTTACCATCCTTGCGGTGATACAGCCGAAACTCATCGAACCAATCATGCAGGTGACGAGCTACCTTTACACGACCAGTGTGCATACGGTCCAGTAAATCAGCTATGCCGGCCTCTGGGCTAAACACACCATCCTCATACTGGGTACGCTCTTTCATCATCTTGACCCCTTCCTTCTTGTAGAGGTCTTTAATGGCAACACCTGCAGTTCTGTCCGTCTTGAGGCCATCATGGGGCCATGCAATAGGTATATGCTTACCCCTATCACGAATAGCAGCAGCATGGACCACAAGCTTCTCTTTGTTCTGGCGATATGAGTCATATATCCATACAGTGTCGTTATCTCGGTCCCACCTAGCCCATACTGCAGCCGTAGGGTGGTCCCAATCGCCAATATCCATAGCACCAAGTACAGGCCAGAAGTCAGGAAAGCCACTCTTGAAGTCAGACATGTCAAACTTGATGGATTCCTCCGACACAGGATAGATAGCACCCGAACCAAGCATGGGTATCCCACGTATCCGGGCGTCTCTCTCCCATTCCTCATAGCTATCCTCAATCACCTTGCGCTTTGCAGCGTCAATGTGCAGAGCATCCTCTATCTGCATGGTAATCAGGAAGCAGTTGTCGTTGGAAGACTCCATAAACCGGCGAACAACCTTAGTCATACCCAGTAATG
>Ga0222673_1000994_pt1 | contig 10520 bp, 29 predicted proteins | sample AntAcemetagen801_FD_179845 | JGI IMG/M metagenome (GOLD analysis project Ga0222673, IMG submission 179845) | Saline water microbial communities from Ace Lake, Antarctica - #801 | ecosystem: Environmental > Aquatic > Non-marine Saline and Alkaline > Saline | place: Antarctica: Ace Lake...
AAAGAACTTAAACCAAAAAAGGAAGAACCAATAGTAGTGAAAAGCAAGATAGGGATGACAATAGAAAAAACAAAGATAGGAGTAACACTGGTTTTAAGCAAAGAAGACTGCAAGATACTGGGATTTTACAAAGATGCAAGTACAAAGAGAGTAATAGAGTGGACCAGAGAAAAGCTCGGATTACCTAAAAAAGAAAGAAAAGGTAGAGTAGTAGACAAGGAGGATGATTAAAGTGGATGAAGAAACATTGGATAGGATTCAGAAGATAGAAAAGAAAATACAAGACTTAGAGAAAAACTTATTGATACAAGATAGCAAAGACATAGAGACATTAAAACCAACTGAACATCCAGTAACTGGAAAAGAGAAACCAATGGATGAATCAGAATTCAACAAAAAGATGATAGACCTGAAAGAATGAGAATAACAGACATTAAAAAGGAATACAGAACAACAGGACTCGTGGAAAGCGAAAGCAATCCAGGCTCTTTTTATAAAATTGTTTATGAGAATGGAACAATGACATGCACATGTCCGAATCACACAAAAGCAGGAAGGGAATGTAAGCACATTATAGCATTCAAAGCAGAGCTCGAGCAACAAAGAGCTGAGAGAGAACAAGAATGAAAGAAGTAACTAATGAGAGAATAATGGAAGGAAGGGAAAAAATGTTGACTAAAGGATACAAACCAACTGATGTAATCTTTCCTTATCCAAAAGATAATAAACTATTAATTGGAGAACAGGAGATTAAATGTGTTAGAGAACAATGGGATACAGGATCAACAATTTTCGGAATGAAAATATGGGTTGATGAAACTATAAAAGATAATTCTTTTTATATTATTGATAGAAAAACAATGGAGATAAAAGAATGAAATACACAAATAAAAGAAACTATCCAGACTTTGTTGTTGAATGGTTACAACATGATGAATATGACTATGACAAAAACACATTAAGTGCAACAACACTAATGCAGCCACCAAGAGCATATGCACTAACACAACAGAACTGGGATAACTTAGAAATTGATGTAGAAGACCTGATAGCAAGCAGATATGGAACAGCAATACATGATTCAATAGAAAAGGTCAATCTAACAGGATGTAAACAGGAAGAGAGATTAAAGAAAGCAGTGAAGAATAAGATTATATCAGGAAAGTTTGACATACTGAAGGAAATCTCAGACAAAAGATGGCAACTGATAGATGTAAAAAGCACAAGTGTGTGGACATATATCTATGGAAGCAGAGATGAGGATTATAAAAAACAACTTAGCATTTACAGATGGCTTGCAATACAACACAATTATTCAGTTGTACAGACAGCAAAGATATGGATGATTTTCACAGACTGGAGCAGTGCAAAGGCAAAAGAGGATCCTAAATATCCACAAAGCAGGATAGTTGTAAAAGAGATCGACTTATTAGGAGAAGAACAAACACTGAAATACATCGGAGAGAGAATAAGCCTACTTGAAGGAACAATGAAGAAGGAGCAGAATGACATGCCAAAGTGCACCAATGAAGAGCTATGGGCCTCTGGGGAAACATGGGCAATCATGATGAAAGGAGGAAAAAGAGCAATAAAAGTGTATAAAGAAGAGGAAAAAGCAAAAGAGCATGAGATGAAACCAGGATATGAAATAATACACAGACCAGGAAAGGTCGCAAGGTGTAGATACTGCAATGCAAGAAAGTTCTGCAATCAATACCAGGAACTAATCGAAGAAGGAAGAAGTGAGAACTATGAAATTGATTGAAAATAATAAACTAATATTTTTAATGTATATTCTTCTTATTAGTGTTGTGATCATAGCAATAGCAAGTGTAATAATTTATGAATCTCATACAAATAGGAAAATATTAGAAGTGTGCAATGTGGACATAGGATATTTTCAAGAAGTAGATGGGATTTATAATGGGGCTGGTTTTTATTGTGTTAAGACAGAAAATTTAAACTTTGATGAAATAAAGCAAATAGAATACCATGAACATTGTCATTATTTAGTTCATAATAATTATGATCATTTTTGTGATGAAAAATATAATGGAGGAAACAAATGAGAAAAACAATAGGAATGGTTGATTGTTTGTGATTTATTTTTTTTTGTTTTCCAAAGAGTAGAGAGAGAAAATCCCACCGAGAATGAGATTCTATCTCTCTCTACTTTATTTAAATTTTTGGAGGAAACAATGTTTGGAATAGAAGACTTAACTGAGAACACAATACAGGAAGTCAATGAAGCAGGAGGCAAGATAAATCTGTTTTTTAAAGGAACAGAGATCATTGCAGAAATAATAATTGGAGGCACAAATGAACTGGAAAAAAAAGATAATGGAGTTATTGGGATTTAGAGCAGTAGAGATAAGAGATGGAAAAGAATGGTCTGACAAGGATATTGAAGTGTTGACTTTTTATTTTAGAAATGATATGGCAGACGAGCTTATAGCTGAGAGATTGGGAAGATCCAAGAGAGCAGTACAACAAAAGAGATATAGAGAAGGTATCTTTTAAGTATAAATAGAAACTTTTATAAAGTTCAACGATTACTTATAAGAACTATGGGGAAAAACCCGGAGATGATACGAATGGAACCGAAGAGTAAAATAGGAATTCTTAAGTATATTGCCAAGACCAAAGGATGCAAGTTTGAGGATCAACCAGAGACATGGTACAATCCAAAAACAGACGAAGCAAGGGCAATGGTCAAGGAAGAGTACAAAGACAAAAAAGTAGAGATAATCTTTGTAGAAGGAAAGAAGACAGAGTTCTCAAGCATGGTCTTATTAGAAGCAGAGAAGAAAGCAGAAGTGAAAGAAGAAGCAAAGAAAGAAGACATAATAATAGACATTAGAGAACCAGAAGAAATAGAGAAAGACAAACCAGAAGACTCAATAACTGGAGAAGAGATACTAACATTAATGGCAGATAGCGAGTTATATACAAGAGAAGCATTTAAACAAATGGAGCAGACAAAGGTCGAAGCATCAAAGAAAGGAAACCTGACATATGCAAGTTGGGGAGAAATATGGGGGTTATTGAAAAATATTCATCCAACAGCAACATTTAAAGTGTATGAGAATGAGGAAGGTCTTCCATATTTTATGGGAAAAGAAAAGGCAATGGGTGCATTTGTAAAGGTTAGTGTAACAGTAATGGGATTAAAACATTCAATACATTTGCCAGTGATGAATCATATGAATAAAAGTATTATGGGAGAAGAGATGACAAGTTTTGATGTTAATAAGAATATAATGAGGGCATTAGTGAAGTGTATAGCACTACATGGATTGGGATTATATATTTTCAAAGGTGAAGAATTTAATGACGACGATAAAAATAAGTAAAAAACCTATTAAGGAATTTGAAAAGTATAGTGTAGATATTCTTGGAACTATTTTTTCAGAAAACTATCATCGAGAAGGATATTGTCGTTCTATTAAACAATCTTTTGATAAAGATGGTTATTCAAGAGTTTTCTTGAGAAAAAATGGAAAATATCATACTAAAAAAGTACATCGTTTAGTTGCACAAGCATTTATAGATAATCCTAATAATAAGCCCCAAATAAATCATCTGGATGGTAATAAAAAGAATAATTCTGTTGTGAATCTTGAATGGTGTACTCAAGGAGAGAATGAAGAACATAAATATAGAGTTCTTAAAATTAAACATCCTCAAAAAGGTAAGTTTGGAATTCTTAATAAATCCTCTAAAAAAGTTATTCAATATACTCTTGAGAATAAGTTTGTTAAGATATGGGATTGTATTTTGGATGTTAAAAGAAATTTAAAAATAGATAATAGTAGTATTGTTAAAGTTTGTAAACTAAAATATAAATCTGCTGGAGGATTTATCTGGAGATACAATAAGAGAATAGAATCAGGAGAAGATAATGGGAGTTAGACATTTAGTAACACTTAGGGAATATCTGAAGAAGAACAAGAATAAATCTTTTTCAGCTACAGAACTAAGGAATGAATTAAATCAGAATTATCCTCAGATATTGGATAACTTAAATTATTTAATGAACCAGGAAGGATTAGTTGAACAGATAGGAAAAAAATATCAATGGAAGAGATACAAATGAAAGAATCGATAAACAGCACTTATGCCGATTCGTCAATGAGCTGTAAAGGTAAGATAAACCATAAGTAAAACAGCCAAACTCTCGTCGGGAAGTGGAGATTTAACATAGCGTGTTAAACTACGCTTTTTAAAGGATTTGGTTGGCTGGTCGAGAAGGATACGAAAATGAACTATCTACAAAAAATGGCAAAGAAGCACAAGGTCATACATGAGTTCAGCGGAAAACAACACTTCTTTAAAGTTGAGTCATCAAATGGAAAAGAATATAGTGTGAGTGTGCAGGTCGGTTGTGATTGTACTTATATGGGAGTACAGGGAATAGCAAGGAAAGAAATCTGCAGTCATGTATTAGCAGTATTTCAAGACATTCTAAAGTATGGAAATATCAAGTTAACAACAGGAAGTGAGCAGATGAAACAGGCAAAAAGGAATGCTTGCTTAAATCTTGTAAGACCAGGAAACAGAAGAATCAATGAAGTCAGGATATCTGATGGGGAATCAAAAGAGCATAAAGCAAAGAAGAAAGAAATCTGTGGGAGATTATTATTAGAAGGAAAACAATACATATGCGAAGCAATATTCGAAACAGGCGGAAGAGCTGATGTGCTTTGTTTAGATACCTTCACAGCATACGAAGTTGTGAAGACTGAGACTAATGAATCAATACTAAGAAAACAACAAGAGTACCCAGAGAGCATCAAAATCGAGGTGGTAAGATGTTAAAAAAAGAATTAATGGAATGCATAGACCAATTATATGACTATGGAAAGAAGCTGCTATCATCATGGAATGATTATGGGATGCAGCAAATAAGATTAAGAAGTGCAAACGAAAGAAAACTTGAAGAGAGCAGACAATATCATATAGAAGAAATGGACACAAGGAAGAAAGAAAGATATCAGATACAGAGAGACACAAACTATGAGATATGGAAAGCAAGTCCAGACTACGATCCAAAGAAGGACAGGAGATTAAAATGATAGACAACATCTATAGTTCAGTATCGGATGAAGTGTTGCTTAATACAAATGAGACACAAGAATACAGAGAACCAATATTATCTCTTCTTAAAAGTTCTGAAGGATTATGCATAACAGCAAAGAGAATAGCAGAGATATGTAGGTTTCCAACAAGAGGTACACAAGTGGAAGTTAGAAAAGCAATAACATTATTGATTGAGGTTGACAAAGAACCAATTATATCACTTTCTCAAGGATTTGCATATACTACTCAATCAAATCAGATGACAAATTATGCAGATAGACTTGAAGAAAGGAATCAGGGAATTCAGAGAAGAATAAAAGCAGTCAGAGAGATAGCAAACAGGATGAGAGAAAATGGAAACTAAGAGAATAGACAGATACAAACTACATGGAATAATTGAGAGAATGTGTGAGTATTGTGGAGAATCTAAGATATTATTATGCTTCGAAGATGTGCTCAATAAGACACAACATAAATGCTGTGCAGATTGTTTAAAATCAGAATTTGGAATAACATTATTGAGAAGAAGAAAATGAGCGGAAAGTTTTATGTGTTTAGATGCAAGAGATGCAGAAGATGGGGAGTCAAAGAACTAAGAGTAGGACTCATACATGGAACCTATACTTGCAGATTTGAGAGTTGCAAGAAGACATCAAAGATTAAGAAGAAAGGAGAATATGGACTGGCAATAGCAGCAAGAGGACCATATGATAACCCAAGTGCAGCAGCACAGATATGTAAAAAACTAAATGGAGAGAGACAATGAATAAACTAAAGAAAATAGGGATGTGGTTCTGGACAAGATCAATGATTATTAAGAACATAATAGAAGTTAATGATTTATTGGATAAAAGAATCATGCAAGCAGTTGAAAAGTTTGAAGAGTTAGATCAAGAAAAAGTTTATATAATCAAAGCACCAGGATATACTATAGATGGATTGAAACAACTTAATACTATGTTGAAGAGAATAAGAGCAACAATGAAGTGGACACCACCCCCAATACTTGTGATGAATGCAGATATAAAAGAATTTACACAAGAACAGATTGATAATATAGTCGAAAGAGAAAAAAGGAGGAAGCACAAATGAAACGATTTGTATATAACCAGAAGTACGCCAAGCTTTTGGTCAGCATGGCTGGGAAAACATCACAGATTGATGATTTGGCAAAAGAGATAGATGCACATTCAGGACACCTGAGAATAGTACTTGAGCAATGGCACAAAGAAGAGATTATCAGCAAAGATAAACCAGGAAGAGACTATCAAATAAAGCTAACAGATAAAGGAGAAACAATCGCAACAAAGCTGGCAGAGTTGATGCAGTTAGTTGATGAAAATAAAGAGAAGAAAGCTGAAAAACCAAAGAATATTGAACCAGCAACAGAAGAAGACGAGAAGTTTATTGAAGAAGAAACAAAAAAACAAGGAGGCAAGAACAATGGACCAAGAAATGCCGGAACAGGCAGCACCACAAGCATACAAAACTGAAATAATATCAGATAAGATAACATATGAAGTGCTTGAGAATGGAGATGTGAAAGTAAAACAAGACCAGAAATTAGAATCATTTTGGAAGAGCAGAGACTTCACAAGTTTATTGAGACAGAATGAAGAAGCATTGAAGATGTTCAAGGATGCACAATCTAAAGAGCATATAGAAAAGATGCAAACACAGGAACAGAAAGTTCAAGATGTACTGGATGAGATTAAACCAGTAGCTGCAGAGAGCGAGAAGAAAGCAGAAGAAGATTATAAGAAACTAAGGCATGAGGGATTATTAAAGAACCTAAGAAGTGCATTGGATGACAAAGAAACAAACCTTAACTGGTTCCAACAGATATGGCTAAGAGCAAAGGATGAGCTGAAAACACCAATATACAAAGAACTAAGCAAAGAGCACCAGGACAAACTAATGAAGATACTCCACAAGATAAAAAGAAAAGGAGCACAATGAACAACAAAGTATCCTATAAAGAGCAAAACAAGTGTGGAAGATTAACAGATTACATGGAGGAAGATGATGGATTACATAAAGAAGAAGATAATAGTGATGGGAGAACCAGTTCCAAAGGGAAGACCAAGAGTAGCGATTAGGGGAAGGTTTCCTGTGTTTTACACACCAAAGGAAACAAGAGCAGCTGAAGATGACTTTGTAAAGCAGGCAGTGAAGAGTGGAAAGCCAGGATTCCCAACAGAAGGACCAGTTAGTATTAACATCAGATTTTATAAGAAAAGACCAAAGAGCAAACCAAAAGGAGAAAGACATTGGACATCAAAACCAGACCTGGACAATCTTGTAAAGCTTGTGTTGGATGCAATGAACAAAATATTTTTTAAGGATGATGCACAAGTTGTACAGATAACAGCATTCAAAGAATATGATGAAGTACCAAGAACAGAAGTAATCATCATAGAATTATAATATTCACTACTCAAGCTATGCAACAAAGTCTACGACAAACTAACTATATAAGATTAACTAATGGGTTATACACGACAAATGATAAAAAGTGTGTATAACAACTATTTGATTTATTGGAGGTTTACAAAATGTTAAGTAGAGAAGAAGTAATTGAGAAGATTGAGGCAAACTCATTTAATACAGATGATGGAGATAATTGTATCTCTGTTGATGATATGATTGAGATTCTCAACGATTTATATATAAGTTTAGAAAACCTCAAACCGAATCCTAAAGAGGATTCTAAATCAAATAACAACTATACACAATGATTCGGAAAAGAATCACAATGTATAATTGTGTATATTACATTTATTGGAGTTTCGGCTCTGGAGGATAAAATGATTGTTGAAAGAAAGGAGTTCCATTGTAAAGTTTGTGGTGGGATTAAGATTATAGAGAAGAATGAACCAAACCCAAAGGTATGCCCTTTTTGTGGAAGAGATGAGTTTGGTAAAGTTCATTGGAACAAAGCTTGGACTAAACAAGCCGAAACTCAAACCGAGCCTTGAAGGCTCTAAATGTAATAACAATTTTATTCAATTTTTTGAAAAGGATAAAAAGAAATTATGACAAAAATAGAAACAAAAAATAAGAAGAAAGGCAGCAAAGAAGCTGAAGAGTTCAAAACCCATGGAGGAAAAGAAGATGATAAAGATAGACAATATGTACGTGAAGGAAATAGTAAAAACAACAAAAGACAAGGATGATGGTATTGAAGTAACACACAAAGCAATGCTTGAAATGATTGGAGATTCTGATATTAAAGTAGCAATAACATCAGCAGATCCTATAAAACTAATACAAGGAGACAAGGGAATAACAATAACAATCGATACAACACAGAAAACCTTGATACCAGGAAAATAAAATGGATATCGTAAATGTAGCAATAAAGGACTTGATACCTAATGAGAAGAATCCTCGAAGAATAACAAAGTCAGAATTGCAGAAGTTAATGAGGAGCATTAGAGAATAATAGAAACTTTTTTAAATTGTATTGATTTGTAGAACCATATGGAAAAGAAATGTATGGTGTGTGGGAAAAAATTCAATGTTAAACCATCTCAATATGAAAGAAGGGAAACATGTTCAAGGAAGTGTAAAGGTATAAAGCAAAAAAAAGTACAAATAGGGGAGAATGCAGCAAATTGGAAAGGTGGAATAGAAAAACACAAAAGAGGATATCTACTTCAATATGCTCCAAATCATCCGAACGCTATCAATGGCAAGGTAATGCAACACAGGTTAATTTTTGAGAAACATATTGGTAGGTATTTAGAAAAGAATGAAGTGATACATCATATTAACGAAAATAAAACTGATAATAGAATTGATAATTTAGAGCTTATGAACAGAAGTACACATGCAAAACATCATAATTTAGGAAAAAATAAAGGAGAGTGAATAACATGATAAGAATACCAGTACCAGAATTAGTTGAAATAAGCAAGATAAAAGTAGATCAGAAGAACCCTAATCGTATGACTGATAATCAATTAGAATCTTTGAAGAGAAATATTGAAAAATATGGTTTCTTAGTGCCTATAATAACTAACAATAAGTTTGTTGTTGCTGATGGAGAACACAGATTAAAAGCAGCAATAGAGATTGGCATGACTCAAGTTCCAGTAATTGCTTTGCCAATAGAAGAGGTTGATAGACGTATAATTCGTCAAGTAATGAACAAGCTTAAAGGACATCATGACATTGATATGGATGCTGAAGAATATAAGTTAATTTTAGAAGACACTACTATGGATGAGTTCATAGAATTGTTAAGCAAGAGCGAAGAAGACATAAGGAATACTATTGATAAACTTAATGATGAAGAATCTGATTCAATAGTTGATGATGTATCGAAAGTTGATTCACTTGGTCATATTACAATTATATGTCCAAAATGTAAACATAGATTTGAGAAAGAAGACTCAAAATAGGTAATACCATTTTACCCCAAGAGATAAAACATGAATGCTCAAGAAAGAGAGGAAAGGAAAGACATGGTTATGGGTCTAATCATAACAGGATACACACAGAGGGAAATAGCAAGAAAGTTAAAGATTTCTAAGAAGACAATAACTAATTATGTTACAGAAAGAAGAGAAGAGACAATTAAAGAATTGAATCATAGTGTAGAATTAGAACTTGCTGATATGGAGATAGGTAAAAGAAAAAGAATCAAGAAGCTTTGGGCTACAATAGTTAATAAATCTACTAAAGCAGGTGATCGTAATAAAGCAATTCAATTGCTACAAGCAGAAGAGTCTTTGAATATAAAACGTAAACAACTCGCAGGATTACTTCCCCCAGATTTTCCAGCAGTAGCAATACAGAATACAAATGTAGTAGAAGGAACAACAACAATAGCAGACTCAATCAGGAGATTACATCCAGAGTTAATGGAGAAATTCACACACAACAAGACAATACGAATAGAGAAAGACGTTGACAAAAAAAAGTAGATGTGCTTATTTCAAAGACAATAAATGCGGATTAGGATCAGGAAAAAAAGAGTGTAAGATTAAGAAAGGAAATTGGTGCGATAGATACATCTCATTAGAGAAGATGTAGGAGGCGAAAATGAATGACTTGGAAAACAAGATAGATGAAGCAAAGCGGATGATGAATCTAATACCCAAGTGTAAACCTTTTTATTTATTAAAGGACCTTGAAGAAGTAAATATTAATATTCTAAAGTGTGAAGGAATAGAATATAACAATTGTGACCAGAGACTTTTTTATTTAGAAGAATGTTTCTGTAAGAAAGCAATCAATGAAAATAGCAAGACAAAGGAAATATACCAACAATTCCTTAAATTAGAAGGATGGTAAAAGACAAATTTAAAAGAGTACATGATACACTTGGCCAGGTAGAAGTACAGAAGAAGAAACAATGAAGCACAACGAAATGATTGATGACATGGCAAATAAGTTTATTGATGCAGGATATCAAGTGAGAAAATATCTTGAAT
>Ga0222673_1000995_pt1 | contig 10485 bp, 9 predicted proteins | sample AntAcemetagen801_FD_179845 | JGI IMG/M metagenome (GOLD analysis project Ga0222673, IMG submission 179845) | Saline water microbial communities from Ace Lake, Antarctica - #801 | ecosystem: Environmental > Aquatic > Non-marine Saline and Alkaline > Saline | place: Antarctica: Ace Lake | collected...
AAATCGTGAGAAATGGTTACTAAAGAAAGATGCACTTATTGCAAAGCTTGAAAGCTTAAAGAACGCTCCAGACCCTATTGAGGGTAATCTAAAAGTTAACAATAGTTTCGTTTAATTAGAAGTTAACGAATACAAATTATGGCACAACCAAACGGATTTAATCCATCATTCCCAGGAACAGTAGACGCTCTTGGAGGATTCACAGTAAACGGAGAAGTAGTTATCAGTGGGGCAATTGCAGACCAAGTTAACACTGTACGAACATTAGGTTCAGCTACAGGAGACCCAGTACAACTTATTGCACAGGGTACAGATGGAAACATCAACGTAGAAATTACACCAAAAGGCTCAGGTTACACAGTTCTTAGGAACGGAGCAGCCAGCCATGTTGGAACAGTAGTTGCACAAATGTTTGCTGACCCAGGAGACACAAGAGCAGATGCAGGAGCAATATCTATTGCGTCTTACTACACAAAAATTACAACAACAGGAGCAGTAGCAGTTACGTTACCTGACGGAGCAGTTCTTGGTCAATTGAAAGAAATTCACATGACTGTTGACGGAGGGAATGCAACACTTACAGCAGACCTTGATGGAGATACTACTATTACTTTTGCAGATGCAGGAGATAGAGCTCTTCTCATGTGGGGTCAAGGAACTTGGATTCCAGTACGACTCGACAACACAGCAGACGGAGTATCAGCACCAGTACTATCATAGTCTTAATTTACTCATTCAGCTCCTTTACAGGGGTTGGACTGATTAAGTTAATCAATCAATCATTATGGCAATACCATTTAGCGACAGCACAAACAATTCAGGAATAGTAGAACAAACACGAGATATTATGCGTGTAGACTCTAATCAATGGAGTACACAAAAAATCACCAACTCTTGTAATAACTGGCTTGATAAGTTAACTGGTTATGCTATTGGTGCAGACAGAATGTTTCAATGGGATGACACAAATCACACTAAAATGCCTATTGGAACGACTGAACTTACAGCAGGACAGTCTGATTACTCTTTCCTACAAGACGAACAAGGAAATGCAATCGTTACTCTTACTCGGATTGATGTTAAAGACTCAAGTGGTAACTGGACTAAACTTAAAACTATTGATGAGTCAGGAATTGACGTAGCTCTTGATGAATATGAAAAAATTGATGGTATTCCTAAGTATTACGACAAGGTAGCAGACAATGTTATTCGATTGTACCCAGCGTCAGCTTCAACAGTTGCAGGAGGTATCAAGTTCTATTTCCAACGTACTGGTTCTTACTTTGTGGCTACAGATACTACAAAAGAGCCTGGTGTATCACCATTACTACATCGTGGATTTATTATTGCATCAGCATATGACGGAGCTATGACTCTTGGACTAGACAACTTTCAGATACTAGTAGTTGAACAGCAAAAAGAGGAAAGTAAGATGATTGATTACTTTGCAGACCGAAATGAAGACGTTATTAAAAGAATGATACCTAAAGTAGAGTCAAATAGATAATATGAGCATTACCAATGTATCAAAACCGACCACAAGCATCATTAACACGACTAAGGCAAGGCGTGGTGAAACTTGGGGTAGTATTACGACTACATGGGGTACTGAAACACAAACATGGGAACAAACAGGTACATTCTTTACTAATGTTGTTAAAGGTTTCGGCTTCTTATGGTCAGACTTTACACTTACATGGGATGATTACACACTACAATGGTCAGAATATGGAGGAAGTGAGATATTAAACGTAACAAAACCGTAATATGGCAACTATAACTACAATAGCATCAACAGACCAACCATCAGCATCAAGAACTGTTATAAATAATAACTTTACTAATCTTAATGACGATAAAATCGAAACCTCTGTATTAGATACAGACGGTACTCTTGCTGCAGATAGTGATGCTAAAGTAGCTACACAGAAAGCAACTAAGACTTATGTAGACACTTCTATTGGAGATGCAGCAACACTTCCTACTTGCTTAACTGTTATTCCAATGCCTGCTGTACCTTCAAATAATGACCCTATGACTCAAATAATAGCTCTATCAGGAAATACTACAGCACATATTGGCCAGGTAGTTATACCTTTTGCAATAACAGCTAATACTATTACAATCAGAACATCAACGATATCAGTCGCAGGTACTTGTATATTGAGTTTATTTTCAGAAGATGGACAAACAAGATTGTTTTCAGTAACAACAGGAAATATTACAACAGGTTCAACACTTTATACAACAGCGTTAAGTGCAGTAGAAATTCCAGCAGGAATATATTATTTAAGCGTACAACCTGTTTCAACAACTAATATAAGTTCATATGCTTGGTATAATTATCTTACACCATTTTCAACAACAGAAGGTATGCAGTCAGATATTGCAGGAAAACCAGTTATGCAAGGAACTGTTACAGTTACCGCAGATACAGCACCAACAACACTTACACCAGCATCAATATCAGAAAGTGCAACACGAGAAACATTAGTAATAAGACTCGACAACTAATATGGCATCAATAACACCAATTGAAGATACAGACTTAATCTCAGAAAGTAACGAGGTTATTAACACTAACTTTACTAATCTTAATGATGACAAGATAGAAACATCTACTTTAGATACTGATGTAACTCTAGCAGCCGACTCAGACGCCAAAATTGCCACTCAGAGGGCTGTTAAGAGCTATGTGGACACAACATCCAACAACAAGCCAACTCTTACAGAGGCGACCAGTACAGCACCTACAATTAACACAGATACTTATGGGCGATATGTACTTACAACTCAAGTTCAAGACATCACATCATTCACTACAAACCTTACTGGAACACCAAGTGACGGTGATACTTTAGATATACGAATTACAAACGGAATAACTGCTACAAGCTTTGTTGCTTCATCAGAATATGGAGATGCTTCATCAGACTCAGCAGTAATTGCTAAACCATCAGGAACAGCAGACGATGACATTATGTTTATGGTTATTGAAAGTGGAACAGCATATACAAATGCGTTACCAGATGGTTGGACTTCGCTTGCTCAAACAAACTCAACAGACTTTTACGAATTAGCATATAAGGTAGCTTCAACAGAAGGTTCTAACTATACTGTTGGTTTTGCAGCAGCACAGCCTGTTAAAGTTACTATTGTTACTTACACAGGAGGTTTTAACGTAACTGACCCAATTGATACTTTTTCAAATACAGCTTATGTAACAAGTGATACAAATAACACCGCAGCAGCTATATCTACTACTTATGCAAACTCACCACTACTATTTTTTGGAGCAGTACAAGGTACATCAGCAGTTACTCAAACAAAACCTATATTACCAAATACAGACTGGACAGAAGATTATGACAGTGGAGATACTGACTCTGATTTCTGGTTAGAAGTAGCTTCTATGACATTAGCAAGTGCAGGAAGTACAGGAAATATAACTTCAACTCTTTCAGCTACCAAAACTAACAAACATGCTTTTGCAGTCGCACTTAAACCAGTTATAGGAATTACATGGGGAGCTAGCTTTACTACTTATGATGCAACACTTCCAAGTGTAATATCACGAGGAGAAACTAAAGATGTTTACTTAGAATATAATGCTGTTTCATCAAAATGGGTTACAACTGGAAACTTTGGAATATTAAGCCCAGAAGTAAATACATATACACTATCAGGAATATGGAATAAACCAGTAGCAGATTCAACGTCACGAGTATTTATACAAGCATGGGGAGCAGGAGGTTCAGGGGCATGTATACCGCAAGGAAGTAATATTGCTGAAGGTGGAGGAGGTGGAGAATATACTGAATCATGGTTTATACTTAGCGAATTAGGAACTACAGAAACAATAACAGTAGGTGTAGGTGGTGCAGCACAAGCTCCTAATGCAGTAGGTGAAGCTGGAGGAAATTCAACATTTGGAAGTCTTATGACCGCACATGGTGGAGGAGGAGGTGCAAAATCTTCAGGAGGTGCTGTTATCGCAGCATCAGGTGGAGCACCGTTCGCACTTACAGGATTTTATGGAGTAGATTCATCTGAAACTGGGTTTTATAGTGCAGCAACAGGAGGTCAATCAATTTACGGAGGTGGTGGAGGTGGAATAACAGGAGGTGCTGGAGGTACATCTGCTTATGGAGGAGATGGTGGAGCAAGTAGTGTTACAGATAGTGTAGATGGTGTTACTGGAGTAAGTCCTGCTGGTGGAGGGGGTGGATGTAGAGCTGACACAGCAAGTTCAGGTGCAGGAGGTTCAGGAAAAATAATTGTAACTGTATTCAAATAATATGGCTAAAACAGTAGAGATAAAATTCAATACATTCTACGGAGGAGTATCAGATGACCCTAGAGAGAACTCAAGTACAGAGTTTATTATTTCAAAGCACTTTGATATTTTCTCAAACCCTAACCGATTAACTCCTTATCGTTCTTTTGAAGCTGATACTAATGACGGTACAAGTGCAACAGGAATGAAGTTATATAAGATTGAGGACTTTCTATACGCTGCCACATCATCAAAGTTTTACGGACTAGGACAATCAACTAATGGTTTTACACGTTTATTTTACAAGAATGATGCTTCAACAGGTAACTGGATTAAACCAGGTGGCTCAACAGGAAACAAAACAGTACAAAATGGATGTCTTGTAGAATATAAAGATTATCTTTGGGGATTTCAAGGGACTACATCAGTATGGCGTTATGGTACTCTTTCAGGAGTTCCAACTATCTCTAATGAGATTGGTACAGTAGGTACTGTATTCAACACAGTAACAGGTGTTACAATCGCAGCAGGAGGCACAGACTACAACGTAAATGACATACTTACAATTATTGCAGGAAATAATACATGTAAAGTTATTGTTACAGCAATCACAGCAGGTGGTGTAGTATCAGCAATATCAATCCTAGAGCCTGGTTATAATCAGAAAGCAGATACAGGAATTGCTACAGCAGTAGTTCCAAGTGGAGGTGCTGACTGTACACTTAATATTTCAACAGTTGCAGACGTTTCAGAGGAAATAACATCTATTGCACAAGGGGTTATTGCTAAAGATGACAACTTATATTTACCATACAACAACATTCTAGTGCGAGTATATCCATCAGGAACAGTACAAGACCAAGCATTAAAACTACCAACAAATCTAAAGATTACATCAATATGTAACTGGGGGAATTATCTAGCTATTGGATGTGCTCCTAAAGAAAAGTTTAATGGTGTATCTAAGGTATTCTTATGGAACTTAACCTCACCAGACGTTCAAGAAGTATTGGATTGGGGGGAAGGAGAATTGCGTGTACTTGAAAACATTGAAGGTATGCTTGTTGGAGTATCAGACCGATACCTAAACAACGTAGTAGGTGCAGGACAAGGTTCAATGATTATTCAAGGTTATACAGGTGGATATCCACAGGTTTTAAAAGAAGTATTTACTGAAAAACTAACAGGAATAACAATTCCTTCATCTAAAACAGTCAAAAACAATCGACTATTCTTTGTTGCTAAAATCTTTTCAAGTGATACAGAATACAACGAGGGTATCTGGTCATTTGGTAGAAAAAACCAACAATATCCATTTGCTCTTTCGCTGGATTATATTGACGAGAATGTAACAACAGCAGGTATTCAAGCATTTGGTGCGGCAGGAAACTACATGTTTTTGGCTCATTCAGACGATGGCTCTATTGATAAAATTAACGACACAAACACATACTCTTTCACTTCTATTTATGAACCACAAATCATAGACTTTGAAGATATAGATAATGACAAGCGACTCAACAAAGTACAAGTATCATTTGTACGACTTACAACAGGTCAAAGCGTTACATTAAAATATAAAGTAGACGAGGCAAGCTCTTGGACTACTATCGGTACTTTTAACACAGTTGGTAAGCTATCTCATACTTTTGTAAGAGAAGAAACAAACAATAAAGACTTTGCATCAGGTCGTGAATTTAGATTGCAGATTGAAAGTGATGGTGGTGCAGAAATAACAGGATTGCGAGCAGAGGCTACTTTCTTTAACGAAGTATAATATGGCAGAAAAAAAGAAAAAAACAAAAAAGAAGTCAGACTCTAAAAAGCGTAGAGGGCGTGACGAGGGTGACTCAGGAAAGATAGACAAGCTTGAAAAGGATTTGAAGGACTTAATTGATGAAGTATACAAAAACAACTTTACTGCTTATCAAGAGTTCAATAAAACATGCAACTTTACTGTTAGATTAAAAGTTCCACACTATGAAGGAGTACCAGTTGAGTGTGAAGTAGGCGAAATAGTCGAGACAGGAGGGAAGTTGTACATTTGTTCTTCACAAAACACATGGCAGTTGGTAGGGACACAATCTTAATATGGTATAATATATAGTAATAATATGGCAAACACACCACAACAAAACGCAGAATCTAACGCACGAAACATAGCAAAAGCTCAAGCAAGGAGAGCTAGGCAAAATGGTGGGGAACTTACTGCAATAGATAAATCAAATAATGCTAAACGAAGGAGTCAAGGGAAAATGGTTATAGATTTTAATGGTTCATCAAGAGAGTCTAAAACACCTATTGCCACTACTGATATTCAAACTAAAACAGCTCCACTACCAGAGATGGAAATGGACTCTACTTTAGCTAATCAAGGTATTTCACAGTCTGAACAAGTTGCAGCAAAGTTTCAACCAGCAGAAGGAAGTTTTGAAGCTCAAACAGCAGATGTTAATGATAATGTATTATCTATTTTACAAAAACAAATTGAAGATCTTTCAGATGCAGAAAATAATCGTGTTACAGCAGAAGATTCATTCCGACAAGCTCAACGTGAGTCAGGTATCTTACAAAAACAAGAACGCTCTAACCAACTACAAGGACAACTTAACGAAGTAGTATCTCGTGGACAAGCTAACCAACTCTCTGTTGTAGGACAAGGGCGTGGTATTCCTGAAGCTATCTTAGGTGGTCAACAAGCACAATTTGCTCGTGAAACAGCTATTGAGTCACTTCCTATTTCTGCACAACTATCAGCAGCACAAGGTGACTTAGAAATGGCACAAAAGAATGTAGAAACTCTATTTAAGATAAAAACAGCAGATGCAAAAGCAGACTATGACTTTAATGTAAAAGTTATTAACATGGTTTCAGAGTTTGCTACAGGTCAAGAAAACGCTAAACTAGAAGATATTAAAATGAAGGAAGAACGTAAGTATAAAGAAACAGAGCGTGGTTATACAGAAGCTCAAAACTCTGCACAAAGGGCTTTTGCAAACGGACAACCAGAACTAGGTAGTAAGATGAGCCAACTAGATTATAAATCGTCAACATTTAAAGCAGACCTAGCTAAACTACAAGCACAAGAAAAAGACCCTATGTTAGCATTAGACTTATCACTCAAATCAGCACAGCTAAATAAAATAAATGCTGAAAATGCTCTTGCAGAAGCTCAAAGTAAAGGTTTAGCCTTAACTGGTGATGAAGAATTTACGGAAGGAGGGTTTGCTAATAGAATGGAAAAAGCTGATGAATATGTACAAACATTTGAAGATGATGTGCTGTTAAAAACAGGAGATTACCCTAGTGCTAAAGAAGGTGTTAAATTTAGAGCTAAAGGTAAGTTACCTTCAGAGTTTCAAGGTGAAGAATATAAAAGATACATACAAGCACAAGAAGATTTTATCTCGTCTATTCTACGTTACGAATCTGGTGCAGCAATTTCAGATGAAGAATATATTAGAGATGCAAGAAAGTATTTTCCTCAACCTGGTGACTCAAAAAATGTAATAGACCAAAAAAGACGTTCACGAGAAATTGTTACTAATACAATGATTCTTTCTTCAAAGGGTGGGTATCAAGTTATTAAGGACTCACTTGATGATGTAATTTCGTATAATGAGGAAACTGGAAATTTAGAAATTAACAATAGTGGAGAGTCGCAAAGTAATGAAGAATTTTTTGGAACACAAGGTTAACTAATATAATATTATGGCATCACTAACAATACAACAATCAATAGACATGGCACGAAAAGACCCTAATTCTGATTTTGCTAAATTAATAAGAAAGCAGATAGAATCTGGGAGAATGGATAATGCAGCACAGATTCAAGGTGTTGATTTAACACAATTTGGAAGAAGTAAACAAACTGAAAAAAGGGAAGATAAAAAGCAAAACTTCTTAGAGCGTGGAAGAGTTGATAAAGAAACAGGTGTTACAGGAGATAAAGAAAAATTTAATCAAACCTCAGAAAAGATTGCTGACTTTACAGGTGGTAAAGAAATTTCACAAGGATTAGGACAAGCCCTTACACAACGCTCTAGTTCAAAGATGATTGAAGAACAGCAAGCTACACAGTTCGATTTACAAGGAAGACTAATAGAACGTATTAAATCTAATAAAGCAGAAGGTAAAGATACTTCACGATTAGAGGGTGCACTACAGGATTTAACAGAAGACACTCTTCAGTTTGGTGAAGATGCAGAACAAGTATTAAACCCCAACGAACTTACAAACAAACAAGTAGTCGGTGATGCCTTACAGTTAGGTACTTCATTTGCATCAGGTAAGGTAGCAGGAGCAGTCGCAGGTAAAGCAACACAGGCTGTTGGTATTGGAAAAGGAATTGTACAAGGAGCTAAAACTGGTGCACTTACTGGAACAGCACTAGGTGGAGTTGGTGGAGTATCACAAGGATTACAAGATGACTTATCAGGAGGAGAGATTATTAAAAAAGGAGTAGGAGGAGCTGTAGGAGGAGCTATAACTGGTGGTATTTTAGGAGGTGCTGTTGGTGGAGTATCTGGAGGTATTAAAGGTGCTGAAGTTAAAAAAGCACAGGAGTTAGATGACTTTTTAGACGATTTAGTGTCTCCAAAAGTTACAACTAAAGTAAAAGAACAAGCTTTCTTAGAAGGTCGTGTTACAGAACAAGGATTATTACAAGGAAGTAAAATTACAGCATCTGCAAGAGATAAGCAATTAGCAAGTGCTGTTAAAGATGTTGTTTCAGTAAAAAACTCACCAGCTCAAAACCTAAACGCGATTAAAAGTGAGGTAGGAAACCTAGACACAGGTCTAAAAGCTTATGTAAAAATAAATAAAGTACCATTTAATAAAGCTCAATTAAAATCACAACTTAATGCAGGTAAGTCAGACTTAAAACTAATATTCGCTTCTGATGCTACGGCAGAAAAAACATACAATGCAATCGTTAAAGAGTTCATGCGAAACGTAGATGCAGGAGATACGGCAGGATTATTTAAAGCTCGACAAAGTTTTGATAAAATTCCAGCAATTAAGAAACTACTGGACTCACAAGGTTTAGGAGAAAACGCTAAACGAGAAATTGCTTTAGCTGTTAGAGGTCAAGCTAACAGCTATGTAGCTAGCCTACTTCCTAAAGGAAATACTTTTAGAGCTACACTCCTAAAAGAACATCACTTGCTTGAAGCGATGACTAACCTTGCAGGTAAGGGTTCACAAGGATTAGACAAAAGTGGACTTGGTAAAAGTAAGTTAGTAGAATTAATAAATGAATACCCAATATTAAAGTGGGTTGTAGGTTCAGGTATTGGTGGAGGATTTATCGGTGGAGCTATAATTAAGTCTACTGACTAATTAAGATAATCAAAGAAGAACCAACCACATAATCCAGCGAACATACCAAGTAAAATGAATTTTAATATCATACTTACATCATACAACTAACATAATCAATAGTCAATATGTCAAAACTAGATAAACTCAAAAACTTAATGGAACTCCTACAAAATGATACTATCACTCCAAAACAGCTTGAGAGTTTCTTAAAAATGGTTTTAGAGGTAGTTGGTAAGTCTAAAAAAGAGCTTGAAAGTCTATCAAAGGAAAACGTAGCTTACATGAATGACGTAATCAGTTATGTAAGTAAAGAACACAAAAGTATTCTCGATACAGTAAAATCAGAAGTTAACAAAAGACCAGAACAATTTGAAAACAAAGTAAAAGAACTACAAAACCTTATTTCTGAAATAAAAGCGTCAATACCAAAAGACGGAAAAGACGCTGATGAAGAATTTATCATCGACAAGGTATTAGAAAAGATTGAACTACCAGAATACAAAGAAGAAACAGCAGAACAAATATTTAATAAGATTAACTCTTTAGGGGAAGACTTTAAGTTTGACTCATCAAAAATTGTTCTACCAGAAGATGTAATGATTAAGATTGACGGAATCAACAAGAAGATTAAAGAAGGTCTTGGTGGCTCTACTGCACGAAATCTATATCAACTCGGCGATGTAGAGGTTGCAGGTGTAACAAATGGTCAAGTGTTAAAATATAATACTGCAAAAGCTGTGTGGGAAGCTGGTACAGATGTAGGTGGTGTAGCTTGGGGAGGTATCACAGGTACACTTGCAGACCAAACAGACCTTACAGCTTACGTCACAGGTCTTCCAGTATCTACATTTACAAACGACGCAGGATACCTAACTTCATACACA
>Ga0222673_1000999_pt1 | contig 10442 bp, 16 predicted proteins | sample AntAcemetagen801_FD_179845 | JGI IMG/M metagenome (GOLD analysis project Ga0222673, IMG submission 179845) | Saline water microbial communities from Ace Lake, Antarctica - #801 | ecosystem: Environmental > Aquatic > Non-marine Saline and Alkaline > Saline | place: Antarctica: Ace Lake...
GCACCCGTCGTCGTCAATCAGGCTACCCTTGAAAAGCGGGCGGGCCTTGGGATCGGTCCAGCGCTGGACCATGGAGTCAGGGGTTATTGTCGTCATGTCTTGTGTCCTCCTAGGTTAGAGAAAGAAGGGGCGGGTCAGCGAACGAATAACCGCCCGCCCCTGCTCTCGACACCCTACGCTGCTCTGGGCAGCGCGGGGATGGGGTTAGCGGCGGCGACGACCGGCTGCTGCCGGGGCTGCCGGGGCTGCTGCCTCGCCTTGGGTGGCCGCAGCACCGCCATGGTTCTGGAACAGGCCGCTGATATCACTCTGCGCCACCAAGCGGTCACCGTCTCGGGTCTTCTGGAACGCCTTGAGGTACAGGGTCACCGCCGGGTTGCCGTGGTTGTCGGTGTAGGTGTCGAGCGTGATCGCCGCCTCACCGTAGCAGCCCCGGTAAATCTCCGCCGAGTTGACCGGCAAGATCGGTAGGACATCCGGGCCAAAGACCTGGATACCGCCGGGGCCACGCTCGCCGTGGAGGTTGAAGACCGTGTTAGCGCGGACGACATCCATGCCTTTGTAGGCGTCGCCTTCCTTGCCTTTGGCCTCCCGCTTGGCCGCCAGCTTATCGCCGGTCAAGATCGGGATAACGAGGTCTTCATTGTCCCGCGTGCCTGGACCGAAGGCTTCGTCAGCCGCCGCCAAGATACGGTCGATGAGCGTGAGTTCGCCACCGGGTTCTGCCGGCCAGATGATGCCGCCGTCGAAAGCAAGCTCGACCTTGTAGGACGGGAGGCCTTCTTTGCCGGTCTTCGGGTCCACATACACGTCCGGAACGAATAGCGAGTGGTTAATCAGTCGGCCTTCTGGGAGCGCGAACGGCTCCTTAAAACTAGCTTGGGTCATGTGATCTTTCTCCTTGTTTCAGATTAAGCGAATAGCTTGTCGTAGGTTTGTCCTGCCGCCTTGCGACGGGCCGCATTGCGCTTCGCCTTGGACAGGGCGGGAAGCTCGACGCGGGTGATAACTCGTACTGTTTCCTGCACCCTTGTCGTTGTTTGGTTGTAGTACAGGCGCCTGACCGGCTTAAATTCTCTCCCTTCTTTCACGTCATAGGGCTCCTGGCGGGTGCCCAAGATTACCAGGGGATGACGCTGGCCTACCCGGCGGTTCTGGTCCTCCTCCTTGATGGCGTCAGCCAAGCGCTGGATAAGCGGCGTCATTTTGAATTGGGCTTTAGCCCTCAGGTCGTTGAGGCGCTCCATTATTTCTCCCCCTTCTTCGCAGTGAACAGAGACTTGGTGTCTTGGTTGACCGCTGGCCGGGTGTCGTCGCCCTCGGTGAGCGTCAGGCCACGGTTCGGCTTGAAGGCCCAGCGCTCAACGAATGTCGTACCGCCCGGCAGTTTCTCTAGCTGGGCTGGCGACAGTAGCATCGGCGCAGAGTAGGCAAGCTGGCCAAACTTATCAATCGCCGCAGCCTCGCCGCCTTCCTTTAGCTCGCGGTTCGACCGAGCGTTGACCAGCTTAAAGCCCGGGACTTTCTTACCCGCCTGAAGCCGATTGAACGCCGTCTTCTGCGCGGCCTTGTTGATGATCTTGGCCAAGTTGAACAGACCCATGAAGTGCCCTAGCTGGGCCTCGGTCAATTCCTTGGCGGCGCTCCCCTCGCGGGCTTCGTTGGTCATATCCTCTAGCTCCTTCATGTCTTTCATTAGCTGGGGGCAGGCACGGGATCGGACGGGGCAGAAGCGACAGTGCATACCGCTCTTGGTGTCACGTGATACCAGCGCTCGGTCCATCCCCGGGACCAGCACTTCCTCCATCCACTTACGCAGGTCGGCCACGGGGACAGTCCACATACGAACCGGGCCGTCGAAGTGGTGGGCGCGGGGCTGCACGATCCGCAGCCGCACCTTGTCTACCTTGTCCCAGAGGTCCAGGGTTTCGAGGACGCCGCAGGCGTAGTACATGGTCTGCACGTTCCACGGAACCTCGACAACGATGCCGGCGCCGTACTTGAAGTCCGTGACATCCAGGACACGCTCGGTCTCCCAGTAGTAGACATCATCCGCCGTGCCGTAGAAAAATTCATGGATCGAGGGGCAGTGGAAGCGCCGCTCCACCCAGTGGTTGCCTTGGTTCCGGTCGGGGTAGGTCTCGCGCACAAAGTTTAAGTAGGGCTGGACCCCGTTGGCCATCTCGATGTCGACCACAATCGGGGCGTTGTCCGTGGGTATCTCCTTACCCATATGCATCCAGGCATCTTCGCCGCTGTTCAAACACACCTCGGCTAGGTGATGCGCCGCCTGTCCCGGGCCTGAGAATGTGTCGTCATCCTCATCCTCTACGTCCTCGGGTGCTGGAGCCAGGGAGATAGACCCGGCGCATTCCAGCCAACGCTCGGCACCGCTGGCGCCTAGGGGAGAGTGAGGTGTCGGTAGCTCAGTCATTCGCCTTGTCCTCCTCAGGAAACGCGGCCTTTAGTGACCGGGCTACGAGGCGCCATACATTGAAGGCAAGGCGCGGGTATTTCTCGACTTTACCAGTACGAGTTATCGGCCCCGGCAGATGAGCACTGGTGCCCTTCCGCATAACGTCGACCGCGTAGTCGCCGTGAGTGTGAGTGCCGCCCACGTTAGCGATCCGCATCTCGCCCAAGGTGCTAACGTCGCCCGTGCGGGCCGAGTGCAGCGCGACCGTGACGATAATCACTCGCCAGCCGCCATACGGTCGACAAACTCCTGACGCATCTCAAGGGCGATAGCCCCAACGTGCTCGACCCCAAACTCAGCCATGACGGCATGAACGAAGTCTGCACCCTTGGCTGCCGCCGCGAGGGTAGCCGCCTTGACTAGATCCCCGTCCAGGATTTCATCCTCAGAAGGGGATTTCGTTTTCGCACCAGCCTCGGCTGCTGCATTGGTGTGTGTTGCGACAGGTGCCGCAGCAGTACCAGGGCGCGGGCGTCTGCGGGATGTCGGGCTCGGGCCGCCTTCTGGGGCGGCGACGGTAGGGTCCGCAGCGGGTGTCTCCTCAACCGGGTCGATGGTCTCGACGTTGGTAGGTTCTTTAGCTGCTTCCTCGGCGGCCTTGTCGGCCTCGATCTCAGCGTTGGTCTTGCGCTTCTTGCGCGCCGGGGGCTCACGATGGGGGGCTTTGGCCTCCGCCGGGGCAGTGCCAGAGGCAAAAGCAAGCAGGCCCTTGGCTTCCTCTGGGGTGCAGTCGTTGAATGTTATGTCGATCTTCATGTTCCTATCCCCTTGTTCCTGATGATCTTTAGCCAGAGTACACCTAGTGTTGCTTCAAGTCAAGCGCGTCGGATGCCTCCAGCTCCTCGTAGGCGTGAAGGATCAGCCCCTCATAGGAGATCGCCTCCTGTAGCTGGCCTATGACGCGCGCCGCAGCCGGTCGGCATGTCGGGTGGATGTAGAACAACCCGGGCAGGGCCTCCATAAGTTTAACGAAAGCCTCCGCCGCTGGCATCACCTGCGGCGGCATCTCCCCGGCGGGAATGCCGAGAGCCCTCATCGCTGTAGGGTATTTCTCTTTCATGGCTCTATCTCCTTGGGTTAAGACTGATAGTCGAGGGCTAGGTGAATGTTCTGATCCTTACCCACGGCGGTCGCGAGAATGCGTTCGTCGAGGGTGCCGGGGACAATAGGGATATGCCCCAGGACGTGGCCACGCTGTCCGATACGATGCAGCCGGTCGATGAATTGATCGTTCTTACCAGGGGTCCAGTCAAACTCAGCGAGCACGCCGTCCTGCGCTCGATGCAGCGTCCAGCCTTCCCCGAGCGGGCGGACCTGTCCGAGGATGACGCGAACGTCTGGACGCTCCTGGAATTGGTCGACCGCCGCCTGCTTCTTCTTGGCGCTGGTGCTGCCGTCCATGTAGACGACATTGTACTTCTTGAACCGCTCGCGCAGGTAGTCGAGCACCGTGTGATGCCACGCGCCCACCATGATGCAGTCCACCTCGCGCAATAGCTCGTCGCAGTAGTCGGCCACCGCTGGCGCCTTAGCCTCGCCTAGCTCACGTCGAGCAGTGGACACCGCGCCGTCAATAGGCACGCCGTGGTCGAAGGCCGCAGGGTTCAGATCATACAGCCGCTCAGCCTCTAGCCAGCCGGGGTGCTTCATCGCCTTACGTAGCGCGGGCGTCAGGGCCAGGGGGAATGGGTGCCACTGCTTGGGGGGTAGCTCGTCCAGCACGTGGGCCTTGAGGCGCCGCACCATCACCTTCTTGCGAAGGCGGTGCTGTAGGTCGTCGAGGTTCTTCGGCTGGTTGCGGACCTGCGCTCGGTACGCGCCAAACTTCTGGATGACCATGCCGTCCGCTCGGGTGACCTTGTGCATCCCGGTCGCCATGCCCCAGCCCATGCCGTAGTAAGCCTCCATGAAGGTCGAGAGACTGATGTGGTCGATGGCGGACCAGTCGAGCAGGCGGATGGCGTTGTAGCATTCGGAAGGCTGGTTGGGGAGGATGGTTCCGCTGGCCATGGTGTAGCTGCCGCAGACATCCGTGATGCCGGGAACGTCCGTGCCCTTGTCGTGCCAGCCGAGGATCGCCTTGGTGCGGGCGTTGCCCTTCGGGTCTTTCAGGGCGTGGGCCTCGTCCATGATTAGATGCCCCCACCGCAGCGCCATGATGGCTTCGTGGATCGCCGGGTTCCGGAGCAGGTCGTACGAGATGATAACGAAGTCCGCCTGATCGCTGACACCATCCGAGGCTTTGAGGATGGGGTAGGTCGAGACGTTCTCCCGCGTGGACCACATCCAAATCTCCCGCTCCCAGTTCAGGCGCAGGCTGGCCGGCACGATGCACAGGGTGCGCTCGCGGGCGTCGATGGCGTTGTCTGTTAGGATGCACTCGGCGGTCTTGCCCAGCCCCGGCTCGTCACCGTACAGGCGATTGGCCCGAGCGATGCCGTACTCCACGCCCGCGTGCTGGTACTGCTTCGGGGTCACAATGCTAGGGGCCGGCGCGTGATAGAACAGAGGCGCCTTAGCCCGACTAGCGATTATGTCTGGGTCGGCTTGGTTCAAACCGGCTCCCGGTACGAGGGGCTGTGGGTGCTGATGCTTTCGGGCGAGATGTTCTGGCGGAACAAATCGTCTTGGGAAGTCATCGTAGCTTGGGCCATTGGCAGGCCGATGACGTTGCGCTTCAGGCGGTAGGCTTCATCGAACAACGCCATGATAAATTCCCATCGAGCATCCCCATCGTGCCCATCGCTCGGGCTCGCGAGGCCGATCATTTGACGCTCCGTTTGAGGCGCCAGCACCGGAAGCGGTTACGCAGGCTCATGGTCACAGCGCTGGAGAACACCCACTTCAGGCCCATGCGCTTGGCGCTCTCGGGGTACAACCAAAGCACGACCGACCCGCTAGTGGTCAGGTCGGGGGTGCATTCGATGCGCCGGTCTTTGGGCAGCAGGCCCTTACCGTCCCACGTGCCTTTGAGTAGTTTAGCTTTCATACGTTTCCCCTTTCAAAAAAAAAGTAACCGCCCCGACCGAAGCCGAGGCGGGGTATCACGTGATACCGCTAAGCGGCCTTGGCTGGACGTTGATCCAGAGCCGCCGGGATCGCAAGGTCGTCGTCCTTGTCCACCGCCGCCGGGGCCGCAAACTCAGAACTAAGCGTCTGCCCGATCTCGCCGGCAGCCCACGTAACGGCCTCCAGCTTGGTCTTGACGTCCAGGGTACGGAATACCTTTTTGTAGGCGTCGAGGGGCTTGGTCTTGGCCAGCTTGACCAGAGCCGCAGCGTCCTCATCGACCACCACAAAGCCGTGCTGCTTAGCAAGGCCCCGGGCAAACTCGACTTGGCCGGTGTCGGTAATCTGGGCCACCGCATTCTGCGCGACCTCGTAGGCGCCGTCCTTGGAGCCCGTTGGGGCCGCCGGGATAGCCCGGGTGGTGGTCGTGCCGGCTGCCGCCGTGGCAGGCTTGTTCGCCAGCCGTGACTTGCGGTTGCGACGGGCGTTGTCCGCACGGTAATCTTCGAGCGCCGCGACCGGATCGTCGGCCTTGGCAATCGGGATCAACTTACGGACGCTCTCGTAGGTAAGATCGACGATGTTCTGTTCGACCCAGGCTTTGAACGAGGTTCCCTTGACCTTGCGCTCCTTGAACACCGCCTCAGCTTCGCCCAACTGGAGGGCTGCCGATAGCCGGTGATCGGTGGCGTCGCTGTCGTTCTTGTTGGCCTTGCCCAGGCGGACGTTTACTTCCTTCGCGATGGGCGCAACCTCAGCCATTAGGGAAGTCTCGGCGCCCTTGGCCGCGCTTTCAGCCTCTTTGCGGGCGTTGTCCTGTTTGGCCTTCCGCTCCTTCGCGGCGGCGGCCTCGTCGATCTTGGCCTGCTTGGCTTTCGCCGCTTTCGCCTTTGCAGCGTCAGATTTCTCTGGTGCAGTCATGTGATGTTCTCCTCAAAAAATAGGGGGGGGAGGAAAGGGAGAGTTTCCGCACCGACTAGTGTGTGTGGTAAAGAAGCTTTCCCGTTTCCCGCTTCGTATCGTGAAAAGATGGTATCACGGGACACCACCCCCGTCAAATCGTTAGGGTTTCTGCGGCTACTCCGCGAACCCGATGATGGCGTCGAGGCGCGTGGCAGTCCCGAGCAGGCGCTTTTCGCCGCCCGGGCGGGTGTCGGTGACCTGATAGCCCGAGCCATGCTCATCGTGTACGAACCGCACCAAGCCCTTGTCACGACTGATGGCGCGATAGTGTACGCCTTCCTCGGGCGACACCTCAAAGCCTATGCCCCCGTCCCAGAACGTAAGCACGGCGGGCTTGTGTTCCTCGCTGATAAAAATAATCCACTTAGCCTCGACACCCTGGCCGACCGTAAAGATGTGGAGGGTGCCGCTGTACCTGCCGTTGCCGGCTACAAAGGGTGCCGTAGCACGGTAGGAAAAGCCTTCCGCGAGCAACCCGGCGCGGGCCACGTCCTCATTGAAGCGCTGGTTTTGGATCAGCAGGGGGGTCGTGACGCTGCCGTCCTCATTGGTGGTGCTGGCCTGAATGAAGCCCCGGTCGGTGTCGATGCTGGTGGCCTGATCCTCGCACACAATGCCGACCGCGCTGGGGTTGACCGCCAGAGTGATGGCGCTTTCCTCGACTTCCGCATGAAGGCGGCTTAGCTCGACGAACACCATGGAGCACTTGCGCCCCTGGATTTCTTTCGGCGTGCTGAGGCGCAGCTTGGGACGCATGTTCAAAGGCTCGGACACATAGAAACTAATCTCGACCGGCGCCTGACCTATCCAACCCTCGGCAGTCGCGTCGATGCTTTGAGCGTCGGGGGCAACGGCGGCCCAGCCGATCTGGTCGTCCAAGGTGGTGTCGGTGATTGTCTCGCCGTGGGCTACCCCGATATACATGACGGTCGCCACCGCAGCGACGATGAAGTAGACCAAGGTGCGGCTAAAGATGCGTTTGAGCACTGGTGGTTCCTTCCGTTCTAGTTTCCCTTAGCTTGGTTGGCGGCGCTGGGATTGGAGCCCCAGTTCTCCGGGCACGGCCCGGTACATTAACCACACTATGCGACACCGCCTTCCCGAGGATGGTATCACGTGATCCCCCTAGCTTGTCAAGCGCCCCGTCTCAAGCCCTTGACATTCCGGGGTATTTAGCATTACCCTCGCTGGCTCACGGGAAAATCACAGAACGGAAGGGAAATCCTTATGTCGAACAACGCGAACAAGGCTTGCCACCTCAGCACCAAAGACGGGCACTTCCGGGTGTTCCTGCATGAAATATGGGTCACGCCGGAGAAACTACCCCAAAAAATATCCCAGAGAATAACGGACTAGGGCCGCACTTTGACCCTGCTAGAAGCAGCGCTAGCCTACGCGGGGCGGGGATGGCCCATATTCCCTGCCCGCGCGGACAAGACGCCATACACTGAACACGGCGTCATTGAGGCTACGACTAACCGCGAGACAATCACCGACTGGTGGGCACGCTGGCCTAGGGCGAATATTGCCATGGACGTGGGCGGCGCCAACATGATGGTGCTCGACCTGGACCCGGGCCACAGTATCAAAGAGCTAGAGGCTAGCGTCGGCCCACTGCCGGCAACCCAGCTTGAAGCCCATACGCCCCGAGGCGGGCGTCACTTGTTCTATGCCCTGGACCCCGGCGAAGTAGTACCCCCGAGCGCCAGTAAGCTTGCGGACCATGTGGACGTGCGCTCGTTCCACTCGTACGTCCTCCTATCGCCCAGCCGCACCGATGACGGCGCCTATACATGGCAGGTCGAGGGAAAGCCCGGCTACCGCTCGGACGAGATGATACGGCAAGCCTCTGTAATGCGCGAGAAGTCCCGCGACCGGGATAATTGGGTGATAGAGCCCGACCTACCCGAGAACGTCGCCAGCGCCACCCAGTGGCTCGCTAAGGACGCTAAAATATCCATCGACGGGCAGGGCGGCGACAGCACCGCCTACGCCACCGCCGCCATGCTCAAGAGCTTCGGCATATCCAAATCAAACGCCTTCGACCTAATGTGGGAGCACTGGAACCCCAGATGCCAGCCGCCGTGGGATAATTCCCAGGTCGACCACCTTGAGGAGAAAATTAACAATGGCTATTCGTACAATACGTCGCCTCCGGGCAACATTACAGAAGCGTATCGCGTTGCGAAAAATCAATCGCTATTTACGCCAGTGCGAACAGAAAATCTGCAAGGAAATGAATTTATATCCGGACGATTTCGCATTGTCGATAGGGCCGGGATGGACGCTATCTCCCCGCCCGAGTGGGTCATCCCCGGCGTACTGCCTCTCCAATCCTACGCCATGCTCTACGGACCCTTCGACACCTACAAAACCTTTGTCGCCCTCGACCTAGCCCTCAGTATTGCTACAGGGTTCGCCTCAGAAAGCAACTGGGTTGTCACTCGCCCTGGCCCAGTCTTATTCCTCGCTGGAGAAGGCCGTTCAGGCATCACGTCGCGGGTGAAGGCTTGGGAGCAAATACACTGGCAGGGCAACCCCGCCGAGGATTTTTACCTTGGCGACCCGGTGCCCCGGGTGTCCGAGGACGTGACACCGCTCCTCGAAGCGGCTAAGCGCCTGCGCCCTGAGTTTCGCCTAGTGGTGATCGACACCGTGGGCCGGGCTATGCAGGGCCTCAACGAGAACGCCCAGGAGAACGCGAGCGCCTTTACCGCCTTGGTTCAGATGATCCAAGTGGAGCTAGGCGCCGCAGTGCTGGCCATTCATCACACGGGGCATGATACCAAGTCGACGCACGCGCGGGGCTCTAGCGTCTTTGGCGCGGACGCTGACGCGTTGTTTAGAATGGAGAAAATCGAGGATGATAGCCGCCGCATGGTCGTGATGCACAATCACCCGGATGAGGGCGGTAAGCAGAAGGACGCGGCACCGTGGGACAAGCCGAAACACCTGAACATGCGCCTTGTCGCGCTGTCTCCTACGCTCGATACGCTGGTTCCTGTCACGGCGGCTAAGCCGGTACAGTCTACTGCCGGCGAGGATTTAACGGGCGTGGCCATGGTCCTGGATGCCGCTATTGTCTCGGTCCTCAAGGCCAACAAATTGAAAGCCTGGACTACCCGCGATCTAGCCGAAGTCGTGGCGATGCGGGATGACATCGACGTGGGCAGTAAGTCGCTGCAAAATAAATATATGAGGGTGTTGCGCGAGACTAAGGGGACCGCAGCCAGTACGGCATACGATCCCCTCACCAAGCGTTGGCGGCTAGCCTAGCCGATTACTAGCGGCGGCGCATGGGCCTTGTTTTCGTAGAACACGATATCGGCCTGCCGTCTCGTCATCTTCCGCAGAGTGTCGCCCATCTTTCCCTCCTAAGTTATCGTGGAGTGAAATCCCGCAATGCAATGCGCGCCTTGACAGGCGGAAACGTGGCGATCTTTAGGTCTAGCCGTTCAGGATTAGGGTGCGCCTGGATTTGTATGACGCCCTGCGCCTCTAGCTGTACCGCCGCCTGCCATAGCCTGCTGTTGTCTGTGCAAGCTAGGATGCACGCTGAGCAGTCGACAATCTGGCGCAGTACCGCCGCCTCGCTCTTACTCAGCATTCGCGCGCCATAATTTTGTGGACCTGTTCGATAGTGTCGCCGTCTAGGAGCGATGCCCTGATGGCGGGGTTTTCCGAGGCTATGGCGGGGTAGACTTCATGCTCGCCGCAGAGCGCTATAAATTCGCTCGCAGTGATGCGCGATATATCTTCGAACCGCATACCCTCCAATTCGCGAACGCGTGCCACTGCGGCGGCGCGATCTATGTAGTTGCCAAAGCGGCGCCCCTTGCCGACCTTGGCCACCGTCTCGGCCTCAAAGTCGAGGGACACCACCGCCCATAATTGATAGGCCGGGACCACGTGGTACCTCATGCGGCCTCCTCCGGGTCGTTAATTCCAAACATCGGCAGGAAGAAGAACGGCTGTCCCTGTTTGCGCATGATCG
>Ga0222673_1001010_pt1 | contig 10379 bp, 16 predicted proteins | sample AntAcemetagen801_FD_179845 | JGI IMG/M metagenome (GOLD analysis project Ga0222673, IMG submission 179845) | Saline water microbial communities from Ace Lake, Antarctica - #801 | ecosystem: Environmental > Aquatic > Non-marine Saline and Alkaline > Saline | place: Antarctica: Ace Lake...
AGTAAGTTCCTTCCTTTTTTCCGTAATAAGCTTAATCTTGCCCTTTATTATCTGTAAACTTTGTGCAATATGGGTATATCCTTCCTGTGTCTTTATTTCATACTGCTTTGCCTTCTCAAGAATACCCGTTGCCTCTGTAATCGATTCTTCCGCTGCTTTTGGATCAATAGGTTCTAAAGTGATTAATTCTTTACTTTCCATGTTATTTTCTCCTTTTTTCTATTATTGCGATTGTACAGTGTTGGGCACCTCCATGCCCGAACACGCATAATTCACTTAACTCATACCCCCTTATTCTACCCATAAAGGTTGAGTGGTAGCCAAAACTTATAACTCTATCTGTAATTCTTATAAGTTCATCAGCTATTAACTTAAACTTACTTGAATAATGACCATTATACATTTCCATTGCTTTTCTATAAGCATATGGTGGGTCAAGCAATACTGTGTCATATCGCTTTTTGCAGTTTTTGGCATATTCATAAGCATCTCCGTAATAATGCGCTATCATTTTTCTATCAACATCAACCCTATATTCATTCATATCTAAAACTGTTTTACCAGCAAAAAGATTTAAAACTTCTCCTTTACATTTGTTTTCTACCCACTCCTTCATTCTTGGAGATATAAAAGTAAATTTATTAAGATTAGTTGGGATATAGGTTGTTTTTACTTTTTCATTTCCCATGTCTTGCCCGCCAATTTTTTATATTCAAACATGATAGAAAAACTGAAAAATCTTCTTTACTATAAAAATCCGGCTTAGGTAAATTATATTTCCCATCATTGCGTAGTTGCACTATTAATCTGTCTTTAGCTTTATTTTTGGGAGATATACCCTCATTATGTGCATGGAGATATCCTGCTGTTTGTGGGGCTGCTGCTGGGGATAATTCCCCTGATTTAATATCTACTACTGTCTCTACATCTAAGGGGCCTACCCTGTCTGCTGTGCCTGCGTAGAAATATTTTTTAGAGAACACTATTTCCTCTATGAGTCTTGGCTTAAACCCTGTATCTTTTCTGAATTTCACCCAGGCGTCTAAATAAGGCCTTATCTCCTCATGCACAGTAGAATCATCAAGCGTTCCCAAATCATAGAACTCTGTTGCAGTGTGGACATACTTTCCTCTTACCTGGGCTGCCTCTAGAACATCCCTATTAACCTTACCAAACATGTCGTATAATCCAGCAGATGTCAGTACATCTGTCACACAGGGGATTATTATGCCATCCTTGGAATACTCATGTCTTTCTTCATTAAATTTAATCATTTTTTTAATAGTTCCGGGTTTTCGTATATATTTCCGATTACCTCAACGTCTTCACAAGTAGATAATGCCCAAAAAGAATGTTCATTCCCAACAGAAAAACTTGCAAAGTTTTGTTCCCAAAATATAGGGTTTATATAATTTTGTAGTTCTTTTTGTTCGTTAAAAGCGCTATATTTAACTATATCCCCCTCATATATCTCTACTCCTGATTTGTCTAACAACCCAGTAAATTGCATAAGTTCCCACTCATGATAATCTGATATTCTCTGGTCATTTAAAAAATTGTGAAATTCATAATGACTATTGTCATCAAACTTAATTCCTGATTCAACATTACAATACATAAGTTTATCTACTTTATCCCAAGCTCTAAACTTTATCGTTCTCATTTTATAAACCTCAAAATTAATACCGTTATGAGTATATTCATTTCTTCTTCTGTATAGCCTCTCTCGTAGACTCCATTTTAGCAGTTAGTTTATCTTTCTCTGCCTTAGAGAAATTCGCTGTCTCTGGGTTTATCTCTTCTACCAACTTATCGAGATCTGCCTCTGTCTTACTTTTCTCTATTTCCCCAATGAAATGCTTACACATATCACTTGCTAGCATGTTCTTTCTTGGGGAAGTTTTTTTAGGGTCTGGTTTAAGAGGTCCAGGTTTTGCCTTCTGTTGCGGTGCCATTAATTCAGGTTTCCCATTCGTGCCCTCAACTACCTGTGACCATGTGGTTTGCCCCTCATTTATTGATGTATAAAGCTTTCTTAGATTATCAATTTGGGCAGGAGATATATTCTTAAGAGGGCAGCCTAAATACTTCTCAAGGTCAGTAGAGTAAACATTGATAGTAGCAAACGCGTCAATAATCTGATTCTTAGCGGCTTCCGGATCTTTATCTATGCCAGCCTTTGTTGTCTTCCTGATTTCTTCTATGCCTTCCTCAATGATGTGTTCGGGGATCAATCTAAGGCCGTTGTTTCTGATAACCTTTGAGGCCTCTGCCGACTCTTTATTCATAAGTTCCTGCTCTGTAGCCACAACAATATAAACCTTCTCATTTTTAGAGTTTATTCTTTCGCCCAGGACTTCCCTATCATTACAGTTTTTCCTCTCCACATGCTTTTCAATAGTTACATCTTTAGAGTAGGAACTGTTTGATTCAAGGTCTATTACTATTATCTTTATTATCCTCTTGTATGGGTCATCATATAGAACGCTCTGCTGAGTCTTGACATTTCCCCATAACCTTAACATTTCCTCTGCGAATCGAATCGAAGGGCCTTCGATAAAATTCTTAACCCATTTGCCTGCCTTTTTAACCGATCCCACAGGCTTACTATACATGGCCTTTAATGCGAACCTTAAATTCTTGCATCTATCAAGTATCTTTGTTCTGGCCATATCTTCATTTCTGGGCTTTTTTAGAGCCATGACATAAGATGATTCAATCTCTGCTCTTGAGGCTGATGCCGCGGCCGTTGCTGCTAATTCCGCGGATTTCTCTTTTGTGATTTTTCCGAATCCCTCATTTATTTTTACAACACTTTTTTCATCTGCCATTGTTTTATCCTTTCTTTAAGATCACAAATTGTGACCTTTTGCGGCCTGTTATTTATTTTCTAATTCTTTGGCTGCTTCAGCTTCTTTTTGCCTCTTTATTTCCGCCCTTATTCTACCTGCCTCCATATCTTGCCTATTTAATTCCTCTAATATTCCGAATATCTTTATGCGCTTTATCCTGATATTTTCTTTCTGTTCTAATAGTTGGGCGCTTTCTAATATCAATTCCTGACGCCTTTTAGCATTATCTGCTTTCGCGATACCAACTACAACCAACGCCAACAACATAACCATTACCAATAACACCATAAACTTTTTCATTATTTTTCTCCTTTTTTAGTTGCGGGTTAGCCAACATGGACAATAGTATCCAAAATAATAAAAAGGCTGTTGCCTTGGACAAATAATATGTCCTTGGAAACAGCCGATTGCTAATATTCTTAAAAAACGCTTGTATAGGATATTGTAAGTTGAATTAAAATAAGGTGTGGAGTTTTTTGGAAAATGATTTAATTTAAAAAAATGGTGCATTGTCATTCCTATAAATTGTTAATTGTTTGTAAAATGTAACTATCAAAATTATAACAAAAAATAACGATTTGTCAAGTCTTTTTTTTATTTATTTTTTTAGCTCGTCGCTAGGAGGGGGCGGAGCCAAGTGTAAGGCCGGCACTCAGCTCCGCTTTTGGGGTTTAAAACGTAAACTTAAATTGAGCGTCTGCTCCATAAGCAGCGCACCACTTCTCTTTATCTGTGTTATCGTTTTTAGTATCTATGTATCTTGCACCTATTCCACCGCCAACATAAAAATACTTAAATAACTCCATTATGGGCACGCCCTCTGATGGCATAAATTTTCCAATATTAAAATCTACTGTTGCTGCTCCACCATCAAAATTAAGCATACCTATGCTAAGAGATGCGTTCCATGGATCATAAGTATATAATGTTGCTCCCGCGTAGTTGCATATTTCTTCTTCGTTAAAATCATAAAACAGACCTTCCCTTGTGCCCAGATAATCCACAACCTGTGTAAGGCCGCTCAAGATTGTATTAGGCTCAATAGAGATGCCTGCTCCTGCCCTTGCCTCAAGCTTTCTTTCTCTCTTTCCAAATATATCAGCTTGAGCAGGTACAGCAAAACTTGCCGCAAAACACAATACCAATAATACTACAAAGACTCTTCTCATGTTATTGCTCCTTTCATTTTTTTACAGTCCAAAGATCATCACCAAATTTTTCCACATACCGAAAAGGGATATAACAAAAACCAGAATCCCCCCATTCATCTCCCCAGCTATTCCTTACAATAAACCTCCTTTCCTTTGTGTCGTACCCTACAGCAAGCATACAATGGCCACCCATCATTGTCTCATATTTTGCAGGTATGGGTACAATACCTGTTCTTTTCACTTCCTCAGATTCAAAGCTCTCATATATAGCAATACCAAATACAACCGGAAACCCCTCAGCAAGGCAGGCTATCATGCCAGATACGTCCCTAATCCTCTCATATACGCTTATACGCCTACTTAAAGCCTGTTTGTAGCACTCTGGTGAGGGTTCTTGCTTAAATAAGGATATATCATAGGGCAATAGCTCTTCATCGCATACACCCCACCTTTTGAGAGATTTGATACCATCCCTGATGTATGCCCCACTATCTATGTTTATGCAGCCTTCGATTTTGCGCTCATTATAATAAATGAACAACCTGCTAACATCTGTATATACACCGTCAATTTTCTTGTCAAGAAGCTCTATATTGCCGGCAAGGGCTTGAGCTGTACAGCTGCCAAGTTCACCCTGATCCTCTACCTTGGAGCAGTATTTTCTTAGATCTACTTTTTTGGGGGAAAATAACCGTAATTTCGGTTTATAGATATAATCTCTTTGATCAGTTAAATCGCGTAAGTATTTGTAACGTCTCATTTGTCTTTCCTATGTGTAAGCGCGTACATTGTATCAAAGTCCGGTAGTTTCCGAGCCACTATATCTATAATAATATTTATTACCATTCTGCTCAAAAAGTTAAGCTTTATTGTCCCCTGGGACTCTAATTCAGATAGTAATTTCAAAGCTATCTTCTTTCTATCTGCCTTAGTAATCTTTCCGTCTAGGGCAAGATTTTCAGCTTCTTTTACAACCGGCTCCACTATCTTTGAGATTTTATCAGTCCACCTTGCGATTATTACCCATGCCGCTGAAATGCTTCCCAATATTGCGATAATCTTTGCCATTGCATGCCTCCTTATTTTGCAGTTACGGTTCCTTGTGTCCTATCCGATGCCCCTGTTATTATGGGGGAAATCCAGCGATCCCAGAGGGTAGGCGCGCGACTGTCAAATTCACATTCTACTGTACCATCTGGATTTTCTTTATATTTCATCCCACCTGTTTTATTAAGATGTATCTCTACTGCCTGTTTCTTAACACCATCCTCAAACTTAAAAACTTTTCCCGTGGTGCCGCATCCGCTAATAACGAAAATACATAATATAAGTAGTATCTTCATCAGAATTTCTTTTCTATCATAAGCGACCAATAGTGTTGATTACTCTGGGCCTCTAATATCCCATTAGTAAATTTGTACCCATAAGCCCACTCTGGGTCTTTACCGCTTTCTACATCAATATCGCCCCATCCCCATTTGTTAATAAGTGTCCAGTCTTTTATAAACTCCCATCCAAACTGGATATGTGTCCCTATCTCATCATCCCAGTCCGCCTCTGCTGAGTAGTTAGGCTTAAAATAAGGGTCTAAATAATCTATACCAAATCCTGCGTGTACGGTTTCAGTGAAATACCATTTAAGCGTAACAAAATAATCTAATAGATTAAGCCTCCCCATCGATTTCCCACAATAAGGGGTCTCTATCTGTGTGTCCTTAGCGTTAGAGGATGTTGCACCTACACCTATTTCTATGCCTATCTTGGGTCTTAGGAAGTTATCTTCTGGGTTTGCAGAGAACGGGAAAAAAGGTATCTCGATTGTCGGATTAAATTCGTATCCCAACTCCACCCGAGGAGAGCCGTCAAGCCCTTCTACCAGATAGTCGGCATATCCTATCTTAGCGTTTATACTATCTGCCTGTGCGATACCTACAAAAGCTAAAATCAAAAGACTACTTATTATTATTCTCATCGCTTTTCCTCTTGGTTTCTTTGCTATCTTCTTGTGCCTTGCGAATAATATTCTCACATAAATCTATATTCATTTTTGCCGTTTCCAAATGTTCTAATGCATGAGCAAATGCCCTATCTGTGTTGCGTCTATATTTACCGTTACTCATCTTGCTTCCTCGGTTTATACTTACTATAAAAAACGCATCTGTTGCATTTTTTGTCTCTATTCTCGCATGCTAAAATACATTTTTTATTTTTTTCCATTTTTTAGTATAAGGTCTTTGATGTCATCAAGTCTTACGTTTATGGCTTCGCCCATAGCAGAAGAGGCAGAACGATTAGCCACTATTTCATCTTTAAGCCTATGGGTTTTCTCTACGCACATTCCCTTGGATTGAAAAATCTTAAATGATTCTATCCTGCCAATGTGATTTTTTACACATTTAACAATATTCAAAATAAGGGCTGTTAACCCGCCAACAGCAGTTACAGCTACGGTTCCACCGACTAAGTAGGTGCTTGGCTGGATTTTCACATCAAAAAATGCCAGGCAATCCATAGGGAACCCTAGAATAATCATATTCACCAAAATCGCTAATAACCACATACTTAATCCCCTTTCTTTATTTTTCTTTATTCGCCTGTATTAATATGATATCACTTTGTATCTGGGCGATTCTTCCTATTGTCTGATGATGTGCTTTGTTTAATTGGTCAATATTGTCAACAAGCCCATCTTTGGTTTTTTGTAACTTAGCTTCTTCCTGTTTCAGCTCATTTATTATTTTATCTATAATCATCTTGTTTTTTCCTTTCGCTTATCTTTTCATAATTATTTTGTAAATATACAGGAAGCAACCTATAACAATTCTTGCATATATTTTTATCTAATCTTTGATGAGTTTGCTGTTCATATACATTTTCGCATACATAGTATCCATGACCTTCATCTATGAACCCTCTACACCTATCGCACAAAATTATAAGAAGCAATAACATAAATATTTTTTTAAACATTATAGTCCCTATTCATTTGGGTCACACACTAATAAAGTTATTGTGGTTCCTTGAAAATCTGAAAAATCTAAATTAGTAACACCTAATACTGCTGCTGCGGTTGATTGTGGTTGTACGCTTGTAGAGCTTTGCTTTGATAACCCTACTATCAGCCGATATACGGGTCCCTGACCTCCTGCACGAATACCCACTATACCAGACAACCAAGGCGAAAATATATAATAAGGGCTTGTGTGACTTGCATGAGTATACGTAACCCCAACTGTAGCTATTCCTACCTCTAAAATTTTAAATGGGTTTTTGCCCGAATCATAAACAACTCTTCCATCTGCTTTTTTTACCCTTAATCCATAAGCATCCGTAGACATCTCATCTGTAACTGTGTATATTCTATAATTAAATGGACAAGTTCCACTACCAAGATTAAATTTTTGGCTTGAAAAAAATCTTATGTGAGTATAGTTGGGGCTTGAATAAGTATAATCAAAAACACCGCATACCCTATCATTGCCTCCTGTTGGTTGTATTAAAGCTATTGGTGGATATTTGCTCGGAGTGGTTAGCGCAACTGTACTAATTCCAAATACATCAAATGAACCTGCTTGTCCATTAAAGACATAATTAACATATTTGTCATCTATTTGTAATTCGGAATTAACATTTCTAATTTTTAATCCATATCCCATTTTAAAATCCTATGTATAAATAAAAGAAAAAATAACACAAGTCGCTGGAGATAAGTGAATCCCGTAAGTATATGAAGTCCACGTTATCGTTGTCCCAGAGCGACTAACGCCATGTGCTGTTTTTGTAAGGTCGGCATTAACTGGAACCGCAAAATTTCCAGATAAAACCCCTTTTAATTGTGATAATGCACCTGAATTACCACTTGAAGCTGTTTGAACAGATGTATAAGCATGCCGAGTAATCCTGTCACTTGTATCTATTATTATTTTTCCTTTCTTATCTCTAACCCTTAATCCATAACTCATAATTTCCCCAATTCCACTCTTAATGCAGCTTGATAGTCTGCCGCATAAGTTAGTGCTCCGCTGTCATCTGCTGTAACATCAAATCCTAACGCTCTCCCACAAGTAGTTGCTGTGTTTGTTCCTGTACTCCATTTTAATGTTAATGTGGATAAGGTTGCATTAGCAATAGTAATTTTCTTGGTTGCGCTACTATAGGTAACTGTTGTATTGGCATCTCCCTGTGCTCTCATAATAACTTGTATATGTGCTGCTAATGTTGTTGGTGTATATGTAGTACCTGCGGTAAGTGTAGCAACCTCTGTACTCGCATCTTCTATCCAATCTAATTTATCATTTACCCCTGCTTCAATAGTTATAACATCGCTAAACACCTTAAATGCTTCGGCGCCGCCATCAATAGTAACATAAGAACCTACATTTATATATTCATCTACTGTGAGTGTCCCCGTGTTTACTGCAAGAGCGTCTAATTGAGATACACTTATTTGGGTAGCAGTTACTGTGTTGGTATAAATATCTCCACCATCGATTTTGGTAGTATCTGAAGCGTGCGACCAACCAGTGGCTATTGCTGCATCTTGAAGTTCCCATTCCCCTGCGGTGATCGCATCGTCGCCTGCTGCGGTAGCTCTGTATAACTTATTATCGTCTGTATCTATCCATAAATCTCCTGCCGTTACTGCCGTGGGTACCGCAGATTGTCTAAATGTTGAAATTCCAGATCCAGTGGCTCCTGCTGCATGCCAAGCACTTGAATCATAAACATATAACATATTACTGTCATCTGTATCTACCCAATAGTCTCCGTCACGCTCTCCTTCTCCACTTGGTTCTGCTGCCTGATAATATGTTTTTGGTGGAATAGCATCATCCCCTAATTTAGAAAGAATTATACTGCCTCCCTCTATTCTATCTGCGCTTAAATATCCCGCGTTAATTTTTGTAGCATTCAAGTCGTTTATTTTTGCATTTGTTATAATAGCATCTTTTATCTGGGCGGTGAGAGTAATTACTTCCCCTGCAATAAGTTTTCTAGCAGATATTATTGCGTCTCCTACCTCTGCCGCGGCTAGGGGCGTAAAATTTATAGTCTGTGCGGCTGAAAAACTTCCAGGCCCGTAAGTATCTACTGCTCGAACCTTATAATGAGTTCTATCTTTAATAACAAACTCATCATCCGCGTCAGGTGTTCCAGACGGCCATGAAGCAACCGTTACCTTACCATCTGAATTATCAAAAGCTGTAACTACTGCCTCTTGCCCATCATAAGTACCACTTGTCTGCACAATCACATCACCAACAAAATAATCTACTCCTACTCCTATCAAAGTAGCGTCTGTCATACTCGTAGCGTCTGCCGCGTCTGCTATGGCATCGCTAGGGGATTTTCCCTGGACTATTGCTTCTGTTCCTGATACTTTTGCCTCAAGCGCTTCTTCGCCAGCCCAAGCATTAGTCGCGGAACGATATATTTCATAATATCTTAAATCAGCATCAGCAACATCTGTCCATTCTATCTTAGCAAAACCAAACCATTGGGTAGAAGTAATTGTAGGTGTTGCCGGTACAGCATTAGTTGGAGTTACTGTTTGAGCTGCCGATGAATAATTCCCTGACCTATCGAAGGCCTTTATATAATGGGCTCCAGGGGCTCGCGAACTAGGCGTTACTATTGTATGGGTATTAGTCATTCCCCTATATTTTAAATGAGCATTCTGCGTACCCCAGTTAGCATCCTCTGTCCTTATTTCGTAACCCGCTAAGTCGTTATCTGTATTTTTTTCCCAAGTGAAAACTATTTCATTTGTAAATGTGTATGCAAAATTTATAACATTACTAGGGTTGCCCGCTTTCCCCTGAATAGTAAGTTCTGCTGATGTTGTTCCTGTGTTGACAATATTATAAATAGTTACTGCCTTTACCTTTACATAATAAGCTATACCCACTTCCACATTTGGTATAGTAAAAGCGTTCTCTTTAGCAGTACCCACTACTTTGTAATCTGCTGCGCCCTTTTTTAATTCTATTAAATAATAATCAAGGAACTTCTTTTCAGTAGTGTGGTCAAACGCAACTGTTATGTCTGATATATAAGCGCCGTCTTTATTTTCATAATTTGATTCCGCTATTGCTAAATTATCAACATTAGGACACGGTATATGAGGGCTTATAGGTGTACCATAATCAAACTGCATCACTCCGCTACCATAGCTATCATCATATAAGGCCTCGTAATATTCCCTGCCTATAAAAGTAACTCTATTGTTTGGGGCTTCTTCCATACTTAATATTCTAAAGGGCTTATCTGTCCATCCTGGAGTACCATGAGTTACCGTTATTACGTCTCCTATCTCACATTTAATTCCCTGTATATTTGTCTCAAATGAACAAAGTGTTCCGCATATATTTGCCAA
>Ga0222673_1001012_pt1 | contig 10368 bp, 10 predicted proteins | sample AntAcemetagen801_FD_179845 | JGI IMG/M metagenome (GOLD analysis project Ga0222673, IMG submission 179845) | Saline water microbial communities from Ace Lake, Antarctica - #801 | ecosystem: Environmental > Aquatic > Non-marine Saline and Alkaline > Saline | place: Antarctica: Ace Lake...
TAACATCATTAATAAGAGCAGATCTAGATACTAACTACCTTGACCATATTTTATATACAAAGTATTTTAAAGGAATCTTGGTGCAATTCCGCACCAAGAATAATGGAAACTACCTCGCAGCAAGCGAGGTAGAGAAAGGTGAAGAAATGGCATTTTGGCCAATAGACCCCTGAAGGGGGCACGAGGGGGCACTCCCATGCCCCCTCGTTTTTTTATTTTTGATTCATTCCAAAAACTCTTGACAACTTTTTGGCTAGGAGTATACTTTTTCTAGATTGATTCACTCATGTGAATCAATCTACTGGTGGCTTGGTTTGAGTTCCGTTCCCCTCGTCCGGCCCACACTCTCCCAAGCCACCAACTCTGCTCTTTCACTTTTGTTCTTTATTATTTTGCAGATTTATTTTCTGCACGTCCTTTTGTCCACCCGTTATACTTTTGTATAGCGGTTTTTTTGTTGACGAAAATCAGAAATATATGTATACTCTCGCCACTTCAACAAAGAAGTTTATAAGTTTCTAGCGGCGTGTGACTAACCCCGCTCATACGAATACGGCCACGAGTAACGGTTGAGCAGAAACACACCGTCGGATAAAATCAAAAAATAATGTTCGGATTTAAAACTGCGGTCCAAAAGGACCAGCCTCTAGAGGCTGCACCGGTGTCTGAAGGAAAAGCACCGGCAGCAGCCAAGAATGCCGCCCCAGCTACTGAAGGCGGAACTATGCACAACTTTCTTAATGAAAGTCCCGAGCCACCAAAGGCCGGAGAAATAATTGAAGGAACAGTCTCAGCTATTGGCCGAGCTCGTGTCTACATCGACCTACCACCATTTGGTGCTGGTCTTATCTTTGGTCGTGAATATATGAACGCCCGTGACATCTTGCGAAAGATTTCTATTGGTGACAGCATCGCGGCAAAAGTTGTCGACCCAAGTAACGAAGACGGCTACGTAGAGCTATCACTTAAAGAAGCTCGACAGGCTCTTATTTGGAGCGATGCTGAACTTGCAACAAAGGAACAAAAAGTACTTAGTCTTGAAGTTAAAGAGGCAAACAAGGGTGGTCTTATTCTTGAATGGCAAGGTATCCAAGGCTTCCTACCAGCTTCACAGCTTTCTTCAGAAAATTACCCTCGAGTTAATGATGGAGATAAGGACAAAATCTTATCTGCTCTTAATGACCTAATCGGTCAGTTCCTATCTGTAATCATCATTACAGCTGATCAGAAAGAAGGAAAACTTATTTTCTCAGAAAAGGGTCCTCAGGAAAAAGAAGAGAAGGAAGAAAAAGTTAGCCGCTACGAAGTTGGTGACGTTCTCTCAGGAGAAGTTACTGGTGCTGTAGACTTTGGAATCTTTGTAAAAATTGAAGATGGTCTAGAAGGTCTAGTGCACATCTCAGAACTAGATTGGGGTCTGGTAGAAGATACTAAGTCACTATACAAAGTCGGAGACAAAGTACAGGTGAAAGTGATTGAAGTTAAAGATGACAAAATTTCTCTGTCTATCAAACAGCTTAAAGAAAACCCATGGGTAACTGCTGCTAAGAAGTACAAAAAAGATCAACCAGTAGAAGGTGTGGTTATTAAGTACAACAAGCACGGTGCTCTAGTTTCTATCGAAGAAGGTGTTGCTGGTCTAGTACACATCTCTGAGTTTGAAGATGAGCAAAAGCTTAAAGAAGCTTTGTCACTTGGTAATGTATACAAATTCAAAATTACTCTGTTTGAACCAAAAGAACAGCGTATGACTTTGAGTTTCAAAGACGTTGAGCAAAAAGCTTAGTTTGTTATAAAAAAGCCCCGCGGCCAAGGCCGCGGGGCTTTTTTATACTTAATTAAATTTATTCATAGCTGTCTCGACACCAGAAGCCAAAACACACTCAACAGCAGCTATTACTGAACCTTTCATTTCCTCAAGCTGTTTTGCTTCGCGCTTGGTAAAATGCCCGAGAACATGGCGTGAGAGCGCGGCGGCCGCAGGCCGCCGCGCATTACCAGTCCAAAAACTTCTCGACGCAACTCCAACTCGCAAGCGAACAAACTCTTTCGTACCTAGAGCATTAATCACAGACTCAATCCCATTGTGTCCACCAGTTCCCCTACCAATTGATAATTTAAATTCACCAATTGGTAAATCAACATCATCGTAAATAAGTATTAAATTCTTCTCTTCTCCTTTGCTTACCAATTTACGCACAGCCGCTCCCGAATTATTCATAAAAGTACTTGGGTAAAGCAAAATTACTTCCCTGTCATCCAATACCCCCTCACTCACTTCTCCAGAATACTTACTGGAAGAAACAGGCTGCGGCATATTTCCCTCCTCACGCAAAAAATCTAAAACAGCAAACCCAACATTGTGTCTAGTGTCTTTATATTTCTCTCCAGGATTTCCTAAACCAACGATATAAAACATGTGCTTCATCATAATCTATAAGCAAAAAAACGAAAAGTTTGTTTTTGCCTTTAGCTTCACGTATAATAGCCATTGACTAACGTTTTATGAGCTTCTTGAATGAAAAATCCGACTTGAAGAACAACGCTGAAAATGAGCGTATTGAAGAAACGTTCACTACTGAAGAAAAAAAAGAAAACCCTTATATAGAGCTAGTGCGCTTTGTTTTGATCGCTCTTCTAATTGTCGTGCCAATTAGATATTTCATTGCCCAACCTTTCATAGTATCTGGAGCGTCCATGGAACAGACCTTCCACAACAATGAGTATTTGATTGTCGACCAACTTACCTATCACTTTGAAGATCCAAAACGAGGTGACGTTATAATCTTCCGTTATCCAAACGATCCTTCCAAATTCTTTATCAAAAGGATTATTGGCATGCCGGGTGACACCATTACCGTCGACAACAGTACCGTCAAGATAGGCAATTCTGAGCTTTCTTCTGAGCAAATTATCACCGAGCCGTATATAAAAAGCATGAAGGGAGACAGTTATCTGAAACAGACACTAGGTGAGAGTGAATACTTTGTAATGGGAGACAATCGCGATGCAAGTTCAGACTCACGAATTTGGGGTGTACTACCAAGAGAAAATATAGTCGGACGCGCCTTCCTGAGACTTATCCCTCTAGGAGAAGCTGGTCTTTTGCCAGGAGCATACGATGAAGTCGACATGTCGCTTATTAATATCTAACGAACTAAATTATGGATATTACTGCAACAGAATTTTTAAAACGAGCAGCTAACACATCAGAGCACTTTGGCTTTTCTGCTCTCTCAACCTACAAAAAGAATCCAGCTTGCAAGAACTGCCAAGTGACTATTAAACATCGTGCAAATGCCACGGACCGCAAAACAGATGCAATGCATGGTCTTTTAACTTCAGGAATAAATGCCTACTCTGATTTCAAACTAAACGGAATGGAAGGTCCAGTCCTCTACTACAATGCAGAACAAGTGCCTCGTTCTGGCGAAGTAGCCATTTCTTTACAAGTACTTGGTGTCGAAAAAAGTATTGCTGAAGCAATCCTAATTCAGACAATGCGAGCCATCGCTACAGATATTGGTTATGAAAATAGTGTGGTACGAATAAACTCAATGGGCGATGCTGATTCATCTGCTCGCTATTCTCGTGAGCTTAACAACTACTTCCGCAAACGTATCGAACTCCTACCGAGCTCTGCTAGAGAATTAATGAAAGATCATATTCTTTTTGCTCTAATGCACTTGATAGAAAAAGACCACGAGCTAGCGCACAAAAGTCCAAATTCACTTGAATATCTCTCCGACCAAAGTCGTAAGCATTTTCGTGAGATCGTAGAATATTTGGACATGAGCGAAACACCTTATGAAATTGACCCTCTCCTACTTGGAGACAATAGCTGTTATTCAGACGCCCTATTTGCTTTAGACTTCTTAGACAAAGATGGCAATCGCTTAACCCACGCCCCTTTTGTTGCTCGCGGCGGTAGGTACAACAACTTCATGAATAAGTTTTCAGATGAACCAAAGGCAGCCGCTGGAGCAGTATTAGTCTTAAAAGAGAAGAAAGCTCCACTAAGAGCACACGGGGTTGCTCGTAAGGAAAATCCTTCTGTTTATGTTATTCAGCTTGGTTTTGGCCCTAAAATACGGTCTCTTCTTCTAATAGACGAACTGCGGCAAGCCGGCATACCTGTATATCAAAACCTAGCCAGTGATTCCCTATCAGAACAGCTGCGCGATGCTGAAAACCGTAAGGTTCGATATGCAGTAATTATCGGTCAAAAAGAATACTCAGAGAAAAATGTTATTTTAAGAGACATTGGAGCCGCCAATCAGGAAAGTGTTCAAATTAGCTCTTTACTTGGCCGTTTAAAGAGAAGACAAACTCAAACCTCCTAAGACTGTTGCACAACAGTATCAAGGATGTTATGCTAGCGCCCACAATGCCAACAAACGTACAAGTAGAAAAGAATCCAAACGAAAGTAGCGCGAATGTGATTCGTCGCTTTACTAAGCGTGTACAAAATTCAGGTATCGTACGCAAAATGCGGGACCGTCGATTTTTCGAGCGACCTAAGAGTTCAAACGTCAGAAAAGAGACTCGTCTCAAAAAACTGGCTAAGAAAGAAAAGTACGACAAGATGTACAAGTTAGGTAAAGTCTAAACTTTCAAAACAAACAAAACCGGCTGTAAGGCCGGTTTTGTTAATGCTAAAATTAAAACCATGAGCATCGAAATCTCAAAAACCACACTCACTTACCCTCGTTTAAACTACGAGAAAATTAAAAATGAGGTAGTTGGCAAAAACTATAATTTGTCTCTGGTTTTTCATGGTGAAACAAGAGCCAAAAAACTTAACCAGAAGACCCGCAACAAATCTTACATCCCTAACGTACTTTCTTTCCCCTTAGACAAAGATAATGGAGAAATATATATAACTCCTACAGTAGCTAAACGTGAAGCAAAAAAATACGGACATACATATAATCAGCATATGGCTTTTCTATTTATTCATGGACTACTTCATTTGAAAGGCCTAGACCACGGACCAGAGATGGAGAAACTAGAAAAAAAGTTTTTAGCTAAGAATATTTAATAACGCAATTAATTGCGTTATTAACTTTTATAATGTTTTCCGCAGCCTTGTAGAGTAGATAGCTATTTAAAAGGTTCGGAGTGTTATAATTGTCGAAATGAAAGACCAAATAATTACTGGAATAGACGTTGGTACCTACCAAGTCAAAGTTGCTATTGTTCGTGCCCCACGAAAAGGCAGTGACCGTTCACTTCCGCAAATAATTGGTACCGGCTATGCAGAAAGCCGTGGTCTTAGAAATGGCTATATCATCAACGAAAACGACGCTGCTCGTAGTATTAAAAGTGCCGTAATGCAAGCTGAAAAAACTGCTGGTGTGGAAGTGAAACAAGCTTACGTTTCAATCGGTAGTATCGGACTTGATGAAATGTTTTCGCACGGAGAAGTTATTACTTCAAGAGCGGACTCTGAAATAACACAAGTTGATGTTGACAAAGCAATGCAAGACAGCGAGGAGCGAATTTTAGAAAACATTCCAAACCGAAAAATCCTACATGCCATCCCACTTTCGTTTAGTGTTGATGGTGAGGCTGTGCTAGGGCGCCCAAATGGATTTAAAGGTACTAAGCTTGAAGTAGAATCACTTTTTGTAACAACCTTCGAACAGCACCTTAACGACCTTGTAAACGCCATTGAGAGCATTGGAATCGCAGTTGAGGACATTATGGCTGCCCCACTATCTGCTAGCCTAGTAATGCTTAATAAAGCACAAAAGCGCGCTGGCTGTGTACTAGCAAATATTGGTGCTGAGACTGTCTCAATTGTAGTTTTCGAAAACAGTACTCCCATCTCCTTAAAAGTATTTCCAATTGGCTCAAACGATGTGACCAACGACATCGCACTCGGTTTACAAATCCCACTGGAAGAGGCAGAGAAAATTAAGCGCGGTGGTTTGACCAGTACTAATTTTTCTAAGAGAAAACTAGACGAGATAATCTCAGCAAGACTAAGTGATATTTTTGAATTAATTGACTCCCATCTTAAAAAAATAAAACGTGACGGACTACTCCCAGCTGGAATCATCCTTACCGGTGGAGGCTCTGGTTTAGCCACTATTCAAGACCTGGCCAAAGCAGCCCTTCACCTCCCTTCCAAGGTTGCTCGCTTAGAGCCAGGAGAAAACGGAAAAATTAGAGACGCTTCATGGGCAGTTGCTTACGGTCTATGTATTTGGGGCAGTAATGAAAACGAAGACAACACCGCCATTGGTGTCGCTAAGAAAACAAAGCATTCTATTATTTCTTGGTTTAGTCAGTTCCTTCCATAGCGCAATTTTTCATACTAAGTGTCAAAGACACACAAGAGAATTATGTCAATATGGTGACAGCTTCAGTTAGTCACTGTATTATGTGTGTACATCGGGAATGTGACCTCATTTATTAGAAGGTCAGTGGTGTTGCCTCCAGTTAGTTGGCGGTACTTAATAGCAACACGAAAAATTATTATGGAACAAATAAAGTCAGACGTTGAATCATTTGCACGCATTCGAGTAGTCGGCATAGGAGGTTCTGGTAACAATGCTACCAACCACATGATTACTTCCAAGATAAAGGGGGTGGAGTTTATTGCTATCAATAGTGATGCGCAAGACCTACACCATTCACTATCAAAGAAAAAGATACACATCGGAAAAAATCTAACCCGTGGTCTTGGTGCTGGAGGAAACCCTGACATGGGTCGCAGAGCGGCAGAAGAAACTCGTGAAGAAATAGCCAATGCCCTTAAAGGTTCAGACATGATATTTATCACTGGCGGTATGGGAGGCGGTACTGGTACTGGTGCCGCTCCTGTGGTTGCAAAAATTGCTCGCGAAAGCGGCGCTCTTACTGTTGGTGTGGTCACTAAGCCTTTTCTATTTGAAGGTCAAGAAAGAATGCGTCTGGCTCTTCAAGGTATAGAGGAGTTGCGTAAAGAAGTGGATGCTCTTATCACTATCCCAAATGACCGACTACTAGCAATCGTAGATAAGGAAACCTCTGTTAAGAATGCCTTTGCTATTTGTGACGATATTCTCAAGCATGCAGTAGAAGGCATCTCAGACCTAATCACAATCCCTGGTATCATCAACGTCGACTTCGCTGATATCCGAAGCGTTATGGAAAATGCTGGATCAGCCCTTATGGGTATTGGAACTGCTTCCGGCGACCAGCGCGCGGAAGAAGCGGCACGTAATGCTATTAATTCCCCACTCCTAGAAGTATCAATCACTGGCGCCCGCGGTGTATTGTTTGCAATTGCAGGTGGTGAAGATTTAGGAATGCTCGAAGTACAAGATGCCGCTCGAGTTATTACTGAGTCTATAGACCCACATGCCAAAGTTATCTTTGGTGCTATTAAGGATGACAAGCTAAAAAAGAATGAGGTTAAGGTGACAGTTATTGCCACCGGTTTCCCAGACAGTGATGGCAACAGAGACGCTACATCCTCAATGCGAAATACTACCCCTACCGAACACACACCAGTGACTGAGGAAGAGGACAAAGTGGAAACACGTGGTCGTATCTTTAACTCTCTACCTACAAGTGCTAAGAGAGATATTAAGCCTCCAGAAGAAAAGAAGGACATGTCTGTAAACAAGAGCACTAAGCCTGACGCCGAACCAAAACCAGTCGACCCAATCGACGAGGACGATGAGGATTGGGGTGCAGTGCCGGCCTTTTTGCGGCGCTCAAAGCTTAAGTAAGCTTTGACTAGCAAAAAATTTGACTGGTGCCCCAGTCCAATAGAAAGCTGAGCTGGGTCTTTCCTTCACTCAGTTTTCTAGTGAGATAGGTTTTTTAATTATGCTACAATTGCCCCTGTTAAACGCTTAATCTGAAACATATTGTGTACGATTTACTAATTATTGGTGGTGGCCCGGCCGGAGTATCCGCTGGAGTCTACGCATCACGAAAACAACTAAAAACAGTATTGGTTACAAAGGAGTGGGGCGGTCAAAGCACTGTGTCTCCTGACATTCAAAACTGGATAGGTACTCCTTCTATTTCTGGTGCACAACTAGCAAAAGACCTACAAAATCATTTAGAAACTTATGCCGGCGATGTTGTCACAATAAAGTCTGAGACCGAAGCAACCAAGTTAAGTAAAACTGGAGACCTGTTTACACTGACTCTGAGCAGCGGTGAAACTATTGAAGCAGCCTCTGTACTTATTGCTAGCGGTTCAAAGCGTCGTCGATTAGACGTTCCTGGTGCAGATGAATTTGAACATAAAGGCCTCACATACTGTGCTAGTTGTGATGGTCCGATGTTTACTGGACAAGACGTGGTCGTGGTTGGTGGCGGAAATGCTGGGTTTGAAACAGCAGCCCAGCTACTTGCCTACACAAAGAGTGTCACCCTTCTTCATCATGGAGATGAATACAAAGCAGATCCAGTAACAGTTGAAAAGGTCTTATCTCACGAAAATATGACTGGTATTTTAAATGCTAAAACTGCTAGCATTAAAGGAGAAAAATTTGTAAACGGCCTTACCTATCAAGATAGCGTATCGGGAGAAGAAAAAGAACTAAGTGTTACTGGTGTGTTTGTGGAAATTGGAATGATACCAAACACCGAGTTTGCTGGTGAGCTAGTTGCACTAGATGCTTATGGACGTATCGAAATAGACCCTTGGACACAACAGACAAACACTCCTGGTGTCTGGGCGGCTGGTGATTGCACAAATATCAAGTACCACCAAAACAACATTTCAGCTGGTGACGCAGTTCGAGCCCTTGAGGATATCTATGTAAATCTTCGTACTAAATAACTTAAAATTTTAATTGTATAAAGAAAAGACACTCAAGGAGTGTCTTTTCTTTATACAACGTAGAGCTTCGGCCTGCATGCTCTAAGTCACGCAGCCTCGTGACATTTATATAGATAGAGGCATCTCAAAAATGAGACTCACACCACATGCAAACCTGCTACTATTTTCTCACTCTGATAGTGAGCGTCAATGCTTTTAGGAAAGTCCTATTTAAAGCCATTGCTGTGTATAACCTGGGGAAAATTCCGTGTATAACCCTGTTAACAAGTGGTCTAACTACTTATTCTAGATGCTGAAGAAAGTTCCAACTGCAAAAGCTAAAACAGCAGCAACACTACCAACTATCACAACCTCACCAAGCGATGCCCAGAAATTAGTACCGATCACTCTCCACTTCATTAAACCAAGAGTAACTAAGGCTAGGAAAGTTCCAAGTACAGAAAGCAGAAAAGCCGAGTAAGCTGAACCATTTTCACCAAAAATAAATGGGAGAAGTGGAATGGTTCCAAAAATCATAAAGGAGAAAAAAGTGGCAAGGCCAGTAAGGACAGGATTGTCCCCTGTTGGATCTGGCATTTCGTGTTCATTTACCATCATAAAGTCCAGCCAGTAATCCTCATTGTGTTTATAAATATTTGCCAGTGTTGTAGCGTCATCACTGGAAAAGCCCTTGGCTACTAGCAAAGTAACCGTTTCAGCAAATTCCATGTCGGGACTCTGTCGTAACTCTTCCCTTTCTCGTTTTTTCGCTTGTCGATATAAGTCTTGTTCACTGCGAACGGAAAGAAAGTTTCCCAATCCCATAGAAGCCGCATCGGCAAACAGATTGGCCAAGCCAAATAAAAGTACAATCAAAAAAGACAGTTGGGTGGTTGTATCACTTGATAAAGCTGCACCAGAAAAACCAGCAACTACCGCAAAGGTAGTAACAATACCGTCGATTCCACCGTAGATTATTTCTTTAAAGTAGTCTGCTAACGGTGACTGTCTGTGTGCTTTTTGCACATCTTTTTTTAAAACTTCTACATTGCCATTATCTAAAATTTTTTCCATGCGAAGAGTATAACATTTTAGCTAATCTTTGCGGCACTATATGCAAAATAAATTTTCATGAAAGTAAAATATGAACGCTAGATTCAACCTTAAAGTGCAACACATGTAAACTCATATAACAACTCAACAGCACTTCAAACCCTTCGCCTGAAACATTCTCTAAATATGGACATCCGATGTCCATATTTAATCTTTGGTGACCCTCTGTGGTACGAATTGGAACCGTATTATCTATAAGATGAAGGAGTGGGGTGAATTTGGCTCTACTTTTTCTCAGCAATTATAGCAAAAATGTGCCAATACTTGTTTCCATCAGATACAAGAGGGGTTTCTTTTTCAATTTCCTCGAGTTTTTTTACTGAAAATCCATCTAGCAACTCATCCACCTGGTCTTTTTTATGAAAAGTCATTTCTGGATTGCTTTTGTTCCATTCATCGTTTATTCCAAAAAGTTGTCCTGAAAAAACGCCACCACTAACCATAGAATTTTTCATCTTTTGCCACACTTCGTTGAAATGTTCAGG
>Ga0222673_1001013_pt1 | contig 10363 bp, 16 predicted proteins | sample AntAcemetagen801_FD_179845 | JGI IMG/M metagenome (GOLD analysis project Ga0222673, IMG submission 179845) | Saline water microbial communities from Ace Lake, Antarctica - #801 | ecosystem: Environmental > Aquatic > Non-marine Saline and Alkaline > Saline | place: Antarctica: Ace Lake...
TCAAGCCTGTTTCTGTCGTTTTCAATCGTTTTAATATATTGCTTAATATAGTTAATAGCTTGTAATTCTGGTAATTTATCAGTCATCAGTAAATACAACACTCTCCGCTTTTGAGCGAGGATAGTTTTCTTTCTTTGTGTTTAAATAGGCATCAACTAAATGTTTGCCTATGTGTTTTGCAATAGTTTTGTTAAACTTTTTTATTTCTTTTGATGGAACTGTGTATGATTTTCTATCATACTGACAAATAAAGTCTTTCTTTAAAGGGTTGTAAATTAGAGCAGTTTCCTTGCTCTCTGCAATGTTCTTACGCTCTATATCGACTACATCCATAACATATATTTTAACACATGTTATATATGTTTCCAACACTGCCTACATATTATCTGGTAAATCTTTGATTTACTAACCCCGTATTCGTCAGCCAAGTCATATATACTAACTCCAGGACTCCACCTGCTCCCAGGATTATATTTTTTCCTAATCTCTAAAACATCTTTTTCTAATAACTTAGAATTATGATTTCTTTCTCCAATAATTCCGACATTATTTTTAAGAGCAACTCTAGCATTTTCCATCAATCCATTTTTCCACGCGTGCCTAGTGTTTTCTTTGTGGGTAACCCACTCTAGATTATCGACATGATTGTTAATCTTATTTCCGTCTTTGTGATTAACACAAGGCTTATTTTCTGGATTTTGGATAAATGCTTTAGCCACAAGTCTGTGTATATACTTACACCTAATTTTTTTATCTTTAACAAGATTTACTCGTAGATACCAATTTGTTTTCCTAGAATTACCAACGCCCATTAAAAGATGACTTCTTCTAATACTATTGATATTACCAAAGTTACTTACTTGGTATAAGTTATTAAAATTCTCAATGTCTTTCCATATTTCCATAGTATGGACATTATATCACAACCTTAGTTGCTAGATGCGGTTACGCTTCCATCATCACTGATTGGAGTCCAGATACAGTAAAAGTCTAATACTCCAGCTTCTGTGTCTGCTGTCTTAAAAGTAATTATGATGTCGTTTCCATTTAGTAAATAAAGAGGAAGATTACCTGCCGCTGCTGTTTCACCACCTATGATTGCATAAGTAGCGTTGGCTGCATCGTTAAGTAAAATCTGTCCTGCATCCACTTGAGTTGATGTCTCTATTGGAATATAGATAGCCGTATCACCTGTGATACCAACCTCAATTGTTGCTCCTGCACCAGTTAAGCTAGTTGTACATTCTGCGACTAACTGTAGTTTAACCATTCCTGTTACAGTAAAAATAGCAGCACCATCTAAAGCACCTCCATCATTACCCCAAGCATCTGCTGTAGCACCTGCAAAAGTAATACTTTTCTTTGATGTTATACCATCTGTCCAGATAGGAACACCATTAGCGTCTCGTCTGAATGTGTCTGTTATTGCCATGTTATATTTCCTTTACTGAGATTTCTTTAATTCCTTTATATTCTATTGCTATATCTTTAATAAGATTTGAAAAATCTCTAAAATCGTCTATTAGATTATCAGACAAGGGTTGGGATGTGCCAGTAAACTTATAAATAAGTTCTCCGTCAACAATGCCAATATCTGCGTTTAGATACTGACTCCCATCCCCTGCTTTAAATACTATTTTATGTGTATACATATTACATTAAAGTCTCTAAATAAGTGACCCAAGTATTAGCTGCGGTATTTACACTAACAAGTTTCATGTGTTTGCCAGTTGTAACTGCTGCTGTTCCACCAACTAAGGTATGACCTGCTGCGGCAGTGATAGTAACTGTTTGGTTGCCATCGTTGTAATATAACCACTCAATTGTAGAACCGACTGCTACTGAGTCTACTCCTGCACTCATAGCCGTTCCAGTTGGAACAGTTGCTGTTCCTGCACCAGTGACTGATGTATGAATAACAATACCACCTAAGATATTAGCAATAGTTGGTGTTGCATTTTGAGCATCAATATTGGTAATAGTTTGTTGTAAAACTGGGTTTAGCGTATCAAGCTGACCTTCAACGGTAACAGCATCTTCAAAAGTGGCTGCAACTTCAAAAGTATCAGTTGTAGTAGTAATGTTTGAAGCAGTGATCGTTCCACTGGTTTCAATGTTCTTATCAGTTACCAATTCATCTTGGTATTTAAGACCTCTAACAATTTCCTCTAAATTTATTGCCATATCTTCTCCTTTGTATTTTTCCCTCCCCCATCAACGGGGTAAAAGGCGTATGCCTAATTGGCATCCTGACCCCCTCCGTAAAGGGGGCTTGGTTGCTAACTAATCTATGCAAAGATTACATGCGTTGAATTCACTAGATACTCCAGCTTGATCCATTTGACCAACTGGTTTTTCAGCGTCTACATCGCTAAAAAGTCCAACACAACCATTGGTTGCATTAGAAATAGTGACCATATAGCCAACTGTGATAGTTCCGTCACATAATACTGGACAGACACCTTTGGTTTTTAGCCAAGTGTATGGTTTGTCCGAGTAATCAACATCTACGACTACAACACCTGCGGCTGCTTCAGCGATAAGCTGAGACACTGCTGGTTTCATCCATGTGTTGCGAGTTATAGATACCTGAGATGCGGTAGTTCCTGCTGTTAATAATGGTCTTTCTAAATAGAAAGCGACATCTTCTGAACCTGTTGAGGATTCGTGACTTGCAATTCTGTACCATTCTCCCTCTGGAGAGTTATCATTAAAACACATATATCCACCAACGTATTCGTCAGCGTCTACTGCTGTTGCACCTACAGTTACGGAAACTTTGTAGTCTCCCTTAGCTGCTGCTGCGGCTAGCACAATGTCTTGATGATTAGCTTCTCTTGATAGAGATGTTACTAAATACCCTGCGGATACATCTGAGGCGAGTTGAGCATAGCGATATAAATCTCCATACTTGTCGCATCCTTGTGCACCGATAGCATGTTTTCTAACCGAATCATTTGAATAGATATCAGTAGAAGATAGCATGACTGCTCCTGTTAATGCCATAAGTTCCTTTCTTATGAGGACCGCTAGGCTCTCATAATATTATTTTATATTTTATACGCCTGTAATTGACTCTAGTTTACCCTGTCTTCTTGGCTGATCTGACCATAGTTGTCCGAACAGATAGAATCTTGAGATAATACCAGCTTGATTAGGCATCATTTGCTTTGCTTGATAGAAGAAGCCATGATAGTTACTTGGGTTAGCTGATGCTTGACCTTCTACAACTTTGCCTTTTCCTAGTTTAACTGGGCTAACGAATTCCTTAAAGCTTTTTGGTACTCTTGTTCTACCAGACCAATGTAGGTAGTTCTCGTTCAACATATACAGAGTTCCACTTGTTGAGTGTTTGTCTCTGATGATAGGAATACCTGAATAGGTATTAACTCCACCAAATCCTTGACCCATGCTTGGAGCTTCAACTGCCATTGGGTGCATTCCACTCATTGACATTTGTTTGTACTCTCTTGAAACAGTTGGGGTTAAGAACTGCTCATAAAGATCTGCAATCGTATCAGTCGTACAAGCAACAGTTGGTCTTTCTTTTGGACCAGTATCGCTAATAGTAGATACGAGAGTTGCTAGTTTAGCTAGAGTCATTGTTCCACCTGAGGCGGTAACAGTTGAATCTAAGCTATCATAGCTTGATCTTGTCTGACCACCATAGGTAGCCAAATTTGTTCCATCATCAACAACTTCCTCTAATGAAAGTGGCTGATCTGCTGCTCCAGAAGTATCAAATAATGCTCTTGAAAGTCCTTCGACTGTTTCATTTAGTGCATCTTCATACTCAAATGCTGGGTAATCAACATCTTCTCCATCTCCCTCTCTTGCGAAAGAGTCAGTCATGATTTCAACCATAGGCATACTTGCGTGTGCATCGTTGAATTGCAACTGAACTACTACGTTCTCGGCACTAGAATTTAATGTGTCTAGCCCATCAAACCACTGAAATTGTGATCTTCCACTTATTTTTACATCTTTAATGATGGTTGGTTCTTCACCTCTGCCACTGCCACTGAAAGCTTTACCTTTGTAAAGCAATCTGGACATCAACATTGGATAGTTTAGAATTCCGTCTACAACTGTGGCTGCTGCCTTTGCTGTAGAGAAATTGGATACATTAGAACCGACAGCACTTCTGCTTGGTGTTAGCGATCCATCTGCCATATTTTCTCCTTTATATATTACTACTGATAAAAAAAAACCACCCAAATGGGTGGATATATTTATCCTACAAATTTATTATAACACACTTTTGATTACCAACCAAAGACCTTTTTTCTATTCTCAACAACTTCTTCTCTCGTTAGTTCTTTTGACTCTGTTTGAGGTGCTCTAGGTCTGCCTCCTAACACTGGTGCATCTTTACCTGGTTGGTCTTTTTTACTGAAATCCTCGTAAAAAGCTAGTTTAGCTGACTTACCAGTCTTTTGTACCATATCTGCTAGATCTAATCTTGCCTTGAGTCCATCATCTGCCATGATTTCTTCTTTGCTTAGTTTCTCGCCCTTGTTAATTCTGACTTGTAATTCTTCTGCTACATTAGGTAGCTTATCTTCCTTAACCAACTCATACCATTCTTTATCAAATGTCTGACGTTTTTCTTCAATAGCCTCAGTATCACTTTTACGCTTAGCATCGTCTGCATCTAACTTAGCTTGTTCCTTAGCATCTTCTTCTGCTTTCATTTCCTCTTTAAAGTTATTTATCTTCTCCTCTGCTCGTCTATCAGACTCTGCAAATAACTCGTTATAGTCATTAGGAGCTTTCTTGCCTTTTTCTTCCCATGAGAAGTCTGCTTTTTTACCAGAAATATTACTGATAAGTGCCTCTTGAGCCTCTCTAACAGCTTCTGCTTTAATTTCATTTTTGAGTTCTTCTCGCTCTTTTGTGTCGAGAACAGGGGTGGTTGTGTCAGTCATAACCTGATTATATCACATCCACTAAGTATTCTTTGTATATGGATTACCACCGCCCATAGGTTGACCTGCTTCTACTGGTGGTGTCATAGGCATTGGATTTTCTCCTCCTGGCGATGCTTGTAAAGCTTCTTGAGTTGCTGGTCCTGCTTCTTCTGGTGTTGGCTTATCCATTAAATACTTTTCCATATACATCTGGGGAGCGTTCATAGCCATCATTGCTCTAAGTGCTCTCTCTTTAGGGTTAGAAGCCTCAACATCTTCATAATAAGAAAGAGGGTCACTAATACCCATCTTCATCGCTTCCATAGCCATACGTTTACGCATCATCTTATCTACACCTGATGCACTAACGACAGCCTCCATACCATCATCAATCATATCCTGTGTGATTTTAATGTGTAGCGTCTCTCCATCTTTACCCAGTAAGTTCCTCATGTGAGGTTCTGTGTAGAATAGCCTCATAAACTGCATTGACCAACGTGATTGCCATTCAGCTACAGCGTTAATTGTGTCCTCGACTATATCGTCAATAACTCCATAGTCTGCCTCTCGTGCCATCTGACTCTCGCCTAATGTAGAGTCTGGTTCGTTTAATCCTCTAGTCGTAGCACCAACACCAATCATTTCAAAGGCTTTTTGTCTATCCTCTTGCATTGATCTATACTGTTGAGCTGTTGCAGGCTTTTGTTCTATTCTACTGTGTACGTTATTTATTGATTGACCTTGAGGTACGTTAATTCCCAACACTTGATCTACATCATAAATATCAACACTATCAAGCGTGTTCTGGTCTATTGCGTTAGTGTCAAATATATCTTTACCTCTTGACCTAACATTCATGTCTTGAATAATTGCACCAGAAGCGTTTATAGAATCCTGGAATGGTAACACCTGTTCTATTCTTGAAGTCTCGCCAATAGGTTGAAGTCCCATGTTCTCGTAGACCATAAAGAAGTAAGGCTTCTCTGGGTCTTTGAAGTAATTGCTGTATATAGTAGGTGATTCTTCTTGATCTGCACCTCTCTCAACACTTATTTGTAATAGAATGTCATCGATAGTCTTTCCCTCTTTTTCCTCCATTTGCATACTAAAGGTCTTTTTACGTCCCTGATAATCAAAGTAAGGATTCCTCATCTGTTTAAGGGCTAGTTGTTTATAAACCCACATTACTCCATCAACTCTCTCTGTTTCCTTACCATTCATCTTGTACCAGTGAAACCATATCTCCCAAACATTAACAGGTGAAGCCATTTTCTCGTCTGCCCCTTTATCTTCAACACTTAACCAGCCATACTCTGTTTTAATCTCGTCCTCTTTATCTGGGAACATCATTATCAACTCTTTAAGTGAAATCTCTTGCTTCTCTGCAACAAATCTCATATCATTGACGTTATTGTCTGGTACTAAATGATCCCATACGATATTATTAGGATGTACTGAGACAAACTCATAATCTCCAAACATTCCTATCTCTGGATTCCATCGTGCCTTGATTACTGAGAAGTAATATAGTGGCTCTTGTTTAATTGCTAGCCCTAATAGTTTTCTGTTTTTACGCTGTCTAACATCGCTGTTGATAACCTCTGATATTTTAGTTGCTGTTTCTTTTGATTCAGCAGTGTCGTTTCCTGGTTTAACAGTAAGATCAGGGAGGCGTGACAACTCAATAGGTTTTTGCCTAGATACACCCTCGTAAATTACGTTCTCTTTGTATTCTTTTGATTTGTTTGATGCGTTGTAAGCTTTTTGATCCCCTAAGTAATATTTAACATTCTTCTCTTGTTTAGCGTATAGATCTCTACTTTTGTAGAAAGTTATAGATGCTCTTATATTACTTTTTAAAGCCTTTAGTATTTGATCTTGGTCTAGATCTAAATGTAATGGGTCGATAACCTCGCTTGGTTGTACAAGTAGCTCATCTGTTATTTTGGGGAGTTGTTCTATCATAATATAAAAAAATACCACCTCAAATGGGTGGATGTTAGTATCCTGTTGTTAAATTATATCACAAGAAGTTCCATTATATTACCGCAGTGGTGACATTGTATCTGAAAAGGAGCTGCATGTAAAACATGACTCATATCGTCCTCAACAACTGCCAAAATTCTATGTTGATGATAAAGCATAAACTTACCACAAGATATACAATGAATTGCCCTTGCATCATTACTAGCTGTTAAAATAATAGAGAATTTATCGGCAACTCTACCCTCAATTCTCATTACTCTTTTTATAGACTCTGTTTTAATCGACATTAACTAACCTTCCCAAAGAACTTTGCTGGGTTAATAATAGGCATACCTCTAGTATCAGTTGGTAGTGGTTCTTTTTTATCAGTTTTGATAGCAGAGTAGCTTCCAGGTTTAATTGCTGTAAATCTTACATTTTCTAATCCATAAGATGCTTGATCTGCCATGTGGTCATCTCCTCCAGTATCATAGGCTTCAACTAAATGTTCATCGTGTATCAACATTGGTATAGTCCTTATAAAATTAGAGCAATTCTCTGTTGCCACCCAATATGGCATCTTAGTTATAGGATTGATTGATAACCACTCGTGCATCATACCAACTCTATTAACTCTGCTGTTTCTACCTGAATTGCTACCTCTCCTAATTCTACACCAATTCTTATCACCATTTAATCGCTTCCATTCCTTCTCTATAATCTGTGCTATTGAGTTTCCACCTGTTTGAGTTGAGAATATAGATGGATCTGCGTCACAATATCTAGGACTTCTCCCCATTTTTAAACAACTATCATAGATAATTCTAGCCCATTCTCTAGGTGATGTTAAATTTCCATACCACTCTTTGAACGTGACTATCTGTTTGTATTTTTGTCCATCTTCTGTTTTTTCATCAAGAACTGCATTTAAAGTTGCTGCAAACGCACTTGTTCTAGCATAACCCCAATCCATCCACAGGACATCATTACTACTATCTGCTGGCAAAACTGGTTTGATTACATGAATTCTTTGTCTCCATTCTGTAAATACCTGACCAGCAAATATTTCCCATTCTCCCTCTCTCCAAGCCTTACCCAAATCTCCTGTTAATCCCTCAAGATAATCAATATATTCTTCATTAAGATATGGGTTATCTTTATAAGTAGATCCGATAAACCTTGTCTTAGTCTCTTTTTTCTCACGATTGGGAATAATGAATCTATCTCTAACAAATGCGTGACCTATACCACCTGGATTAAATGAGGCATATAGTCTTGGTCTCCAATTCTTCTTGCTAGTACGAAGTGATCCCTCTAATTTGACTAATTTATCCTCAATAATCTGGTTAAGTTCCTCAACAATAATAATGTCGTACTCAATACCAACATACTTGTCAATATCTCTTGAATCTTTAAATCCTCCCAATAGAATCTTACCTTTTTTACCTACCTTTAAAAGCGTTCCTGTTTTAGTGTGTTTAACATGACCAACAACAACTTTATTAACTAAGTCATCAAATGATTCTTTTGCTGAGATTCCTGTTTGTCTTAGAAATAAAACTTTAAGGTTTGCTACTCTTTGACAATCATCTAGTGCCACTTGAGATAAAACTGCATGAGATTTACCTGGACCTCTAGCACCACCCAATCCTATATTTACTGGACCACCTTTTTTATCAGCTTCTCTAGCTGCAGCGTGAAATCTCCATTGCCAGGGTAAAGGAATATAACCGACTTGTAGTAAGCCCTTTGCTTGATCTCTTGGAACACCACATTTTTTAGCTGTCCTTAGACACTCCTCCAGAGCTATCGGATTTAGATTTTCCATATACTTTATTTAAAACTCCAGCAACATCTATTGATATTGGATTATCTTCGTCACCAGCTAGAATATTCTTTTGAACAGACATACCATCTAATCTATTGTTAAGTTCTTTCATAGCTGTAATATCACCAGCAACCGACATTGATGTTAGTTTTCTTGCAATTAGTTTCTTCTTAGGGATTCCGTTCTTATCTTCTTCTTCTGTTGCTTCTCTGATAAGACTAGCCATAGTCCATTCTTTTTTAGGAGCACCTTTACCAAACTTATTGCCTTTTTTAAATGATGTTGATGACTTTGCCATACCCGTTTATCTCCCGTTTGTTTTACTCTAAATTATCCTTAATTATGTTGATGAATCGTTCCATTTTCTTATGGTAAAAATCTCTGAAATCTCCATTCTCTCCTTGTTGTTTCCAATAGATAAACAGTACAGCTCTTAATCGTTGTGCCTGTGTCTTTTGGTTTACATCTTTATCTACTTCTACTATATCTTCTGTTGGTTCGTCTCTTGGTTCTATGAGCATATCAATATTCTGATTTTGTAGTTCCATAAAGACTACTTTTTGATCTGGTCTTAACTCTGGTGTATGAACTGTTAAGCTTAATGCACCATCTGATAAACCTCTAAATCCAGATATTATTGCGTTGAGTTTAATTGCTTTCATTTTAGTAGTAGTGCATTGTCCCCATGAATTATACACAATACATCTTCTTCGTCTTTAATTGATATGTGCATCTTATTTGGAGAGAATAAAATAGTTTTCCCCACTAAATCTTCTTTAATATCCACACCGACAGATTCTACTACTCCAGTAAAGTAATTAGTTTTCTCCTCTGGTATGACTATTCCTGCCCTAGTTTTCTCTTTGGGTGGCTTAACTCTTAGTAATATGTATTTACTTAGTGCTTGCATTTAGCTTTACTCCTAGATACATAGCATCCTTGTGATTCTTGGTTGTCGCTATGTTTAGATTCTTTGCTACCTGTTTAATCTGAGCAAAGTACCAAGTAACTACTTCTTCGGAAACTTCAACACTTTCTGTCTTACCTCTAAATATTTCACTCAACCCTATGTATTGTTGCAGTTGCTGCAGTGTGTATTTTGGTGGTGTACCTTTTATTGGTTCGTTCATAGATCTCCTTTATTATTTAATAACTCTATTACTTTGTTTAGTTGCATGACAATATCCCAAAAGTTTCTTGTGTCTCTATCTAACTTCTCTATCTTAGGTTTACTATAATAATCACTAATTTCTTTTCCTGCTTCTCTTGAGAGTCTCTGCATTATTTCGTATTTTGATTCTTCTTCTGATTCATCTATTATTAAATTTCTTATCTTTTCGATGTGTCCTAAGCCAATCATTACTAAATCTTTATTTTCTATATAGTTTTCAATTATGTTTTCAAGCCTAGATAATTCTCCTTTTAAAATACTTATTTTTTTCATTTATTATCTCCGTACCATACTTCCTTAGCGTTATCGTGTTGCTTCTGCGTTATGACTCCTTCTTTGACCATATCTTTCGCAATCTTTGGGTAGGCATCTCTGTATTCTTTTGAGAATTCCCCTTGACGATATGGCTGAAGTAACTCTTTTTCGTACTCTTTGCGAGATTCTTTGATTCTTTCAGGTATGAACTCAAAGTTCTTCTGAATCCCAAAC
>Ga0222673_1001014_pt1 | contig 10362 bp, 19 predicted proteins | sample AntAcemetagen801_FD_179845 | JGI IMG/M metagenome (GOLD analysis project Ga0222673, IMG submission 179845) | Saline water microbial communities from Ace Lake, Antarctica - #801 | ecosystem: Environmental > Aquatic > Non-marine Saline and Alkaline > Saline | place: Antarctica: Ace Lake...
CCTTTTAAAACAAGTTCTATGTTATCACACAACATCCTTAGTCCTGAGAGTCCAATAGGTACTGCGCAACTTTTAATTTCACCGTTAAACTCGCTTCTAGCCGTTGTTAGATAGAAACTGAAGACACTGCAAGAAGAAACAGTAATAACACTAGCGGTTCCTGCAAACTTTTTTGTAAAAATTGTTTTTTCCGAAGAACTTGTTTTGTCGAGATCCCCTTTTAAAACAAGTTCTATGTTATCACACAACATCCTTAGTCCTGAGAGTCCAATAGGTACTGCGCAACTTTTAATTTCACCGTTAAACTCGCTTCTAGCCGTTGTTAGATATAAATTGCCTGCTTTGTCATCCGAAATAGTAACACTAGCGGTTACTGCAAACTTTTTTGTAAAAATTGTTTTTTCCATGCTTCAAATATAATAAAATAAAACTTTATTATCTTTTATTTAAAAACTCGGTTATTTCCGCTTGTAAATAGTCGATTTGTGACTGCATGAAGTTAATCGACTGCTGCTGCGCTTGTATTATGCTTTTTAGGTTGTTAATCTCTTTCATTTCAACCTCTGCGACATTTTTACGTCTCCCAGCTAACCAACCTACTACACCTGTTACGATTGAAACAATTCTCCATAATATTGGGTCATCTGGGTTTGAAATTAACTCCATCATGCTACAATCCTAAAAAAAAGAATAAACTAAAAGCAAAAACCATTCTCACAACCAAAACAATATGCTGGTTTTTTACATACTTTTTTATTAGTCTATCACTTAGCGCCGTTTCTCCTAAGTAACTCCATTTATTACCTCGTGCAAAGTTGTAAACGAGATCAAAGAAGAGCCTACAAGGCACATAAAGCCCTAGAAAGTCAATTATGAACTCATGCCCTGTTGAAGGTAATACTAATGTTGCTATCCAAAACAACAAAATAGAAATTGTAAAACTTAATGCGTGAGTCCTGTCTCCCTTTACAGCCTCATAAAAAGCTTCGATTATTGTCAAAGCTGCGGACACGATTAAAAGTAATATAGCCATCATTAGTCGCTTTCCGTTTCAAAGTCTCCTATTGAGTTTTCAATTTGAAGATTTGCAATTTTTGTTTCTCTATCATCATTAGAAACAATATTTGCTAACGTTGCTGTTAAAAGATTTAGTAAAAATCTCTTTTTCCCTTTTGTGTCGTCCGTATAAACTCTTTCGATTTTAAAAGTCCCGTTGTCGTTTCTTGTGTGTACTACCCTGTTAAATTCTTCAGTTTTAGCGTTAATGTTTAACACCTTGTTCAGTGTCGTTTTTTTTACCTTAATTACAAGTATGGAGTAATCGTCTTTAAATTTTATTTCTTTTGTTTTCATTTTTCAAATATAAGTCTTATGTACCTACTTTTTTCCATACAGTTCCGTTATATCCGAACCAATTTTTAGCGGTAGAATCGTAAGCCAATAAGCCCTCAGCTGGGCTAGGAATTGCGTTCAACTGGATAGTAGTCATTACAGGTGGCAAAAAACCTTGCGTTGTACTAGTAAGCGTAAAAATAGAACTAGCAAGAAAGCCGCTACTCGGGTCTTGTGCCGCGTTACCCACGTGTACTCCTGTATGTCCGTTCTTATAAGATAAGAACGTGTTACCTAATTCTTGTAGTCCATTATTTAAATCTAACTTTCTGTTCCAATAACCACCGTTTAAGAAAAAACCACCCGCGCCAGTGTTATCTCTGGAAAAAAAACGCCCCTCTTCGTTTATTTGTGACAATGACGTACCGCCGCTATTTAAAATATCTATTACTTTTGATGAAGGTATTTTTATATTTACATTATGTCCAACTGTGCCTGTAAAACTACCGCCGCCGCTAATTTTTGCGTCATTTGCAAAAGTTGTTCTTCCATTAACTAAGGTTAACGCATTAGCATACGCATCTCCTAACAATAGAGTACCAGAGACACTTTTTATAGCGTTAGGAACTCTTAATTGCGGTATACTGGTGTCTAAGTACAAAAATCCACTTTGCTGCAATACGCCCGTATCATTGTCTTGAAACAAAATCCTACCGTTTGTACCTCCTGTTATCGGTGATACATTTATTTCTAAAACACCGCCATTAGAAGTATTTTCGTAAATTTTCCAGAGATCCGTATTTTCAAAATCGTTTATTGTGTAAGGCATTTTATATGTCTGTTATTATGTGTTGAACGTCCGAATTTTCGCATTCTGTTGTTTTTATACCGTTGGTTAAGGCGTTGTACCATTGCCAAAAAACTAAGCTTTTAAAGTCGTTTATTGTGTACATTATAGTATAAATCTATTACTTATTTTATTTATATAAGCATTGTATTCATTTTGCTTTGCAATGTTTGTGCTGTACCAGCTTCCAGCGTTCCAATTACGCTGTTTTAAGATATATGCCAAGGTAAGAGCTGCCGCCGTAACACTAGGAAAAACAATGAAACTTTTTTTAATTCCTGTTTTGTTTTCTGGTCTGGTGTATATTCCTGTCGGTTTGTAACGCGGATTGTCGTCCCAAAACTTAACTGGCTGTCGCCATCCGTAAGGATAAGTAGTATTCTTACCACCTATTTCCATGCCGGGGGATCCCGTTTTTTTATATTGGTCGCTTTTAAAATGAGCAGTTTCCAATCTCATTAATCGCTCGACAATTTTTGCCTCATCTCTGCCAAAAACATCTTTAACCTTTTCAATTGCTGTTTTTGCATCAGACTCTGTAAAATTATTATTATTTTTCATTTCTCTTTTTTTAGTTGTTCTATTTGCTAGTGCTTTGTTTTGCCAAAATGCTATGGCACCAAGTAATAAACTAACCGCTATAATTTTATATACGTCCTTCATATTATTTAAAACTCAGTCCGCTTTTGTCCCAAACTTGTTTTAATGCTTTTAATTGTGAGCCGCTGTATTCTGCTCGATACCAACCAAACAAATCAAGACTTTTACCAAATTTTGAATACCCCCAAGCTAGATATGGTATCATGCCAAATTGTTTGTATACTTCTTTAAGGTCTGCGCCCGTTAATTCGTTTAAACTAGCTACGATTACCCTAGAATTATCTGAGCCGAATTTGTTCATCGCGTTTAAGGATACCCGGGCAATCTGCTCGGCTTTTGCGCTCGTTATTGCATTTTTTGTTTTTGTACCGTCTTTAGTTGGAATTTTGTCCGTATTTGTAACCCTGCCTTTGTTTGTGTCTTGTTTTAATTTCTTACGTATTTTATTCAATACAAGTAATAAAGCAATAATTAAAAACAAATTTATTATTGCCTTGATTGATATTTTATCTAACATTTTTTTTTATTAATTTTTTTTTATTAATCATTGCGTTCAACATTTTTATTTTCCTTTCCGTTTGGTTGTCTCCTAAAGTTTTGAATGGAAGTTTGGCTATCTGGCTTTCGTTGTAGCCACTTTTTAATAAACAATTTGCTGCGTATAAGTCTGCCTTATGCTCAGTAGTATATAAATAGTGTCCTATCTCATGACAGAAGATAAAATACTTTTCAGTAGGTGTTAAATCTTTAAAAAATGTCCTATCGTAATATATAGTATTACTCGCCTTATGTATTACGCATTTATGTTTTGTTTTAGTTGATTTTATAGCTACATCTTTAGGTATCGCAAAAATTCTTTCCCTTTTTGGAAGAACTATTTTTTTAACCTTCGCTTTTACAACTTTTAACTTGCTCCTAGTGTAATATGTGCCTTTAGGGCAATTAAAAATACCTTTAGGTGTGTAATCATAAAAAACTATCAAACGACCGTTAAAAGGTTGGTAAATCGTGACTTTTGAACCGTCTGCGATTAAACCAACCTTATTTTTAAATGATAGTCTATACAAAACTATTTTTTTCTAGCTGCAAAATATACAACTCCAAACAAAAGAATTACAACAATCCACCAATATTCTTTAACCATGCTGCCAATTGTGCGATCTGTTTCTTCCAACTTTATATTATCAACGTTTTTTTCCACATTTTCCACTTCTCTAGCTATGGTCTCTTGTGTTTTGGTTAATGGTTCTCCTTGGTCTTTTTTCTCTTTGATCTTCTTGAAAAACGAAACTACCCCAGAAATTAAAGCACTTATAGTAATCGGGTCAAAGCTATCAACATTATCTGAGTCGTAGGTCAATACGCTATCAGGTTCGAAAGTTTCCATTGTGTCATAGCCGTCTCGCCTTACAATGTTATTAAAGAATGATCTGGCCAAGTCAGTCAAATTCTTTGGCGGTGTGATTCCCTTGCTCTTTAAAGCTTTCCGCATAACTATTCTAAAAGGAGCTAGCAACACAATACCACCAACCTCTTTGGCTTTTTTAATTACCTTCTTCGCTGCTCGTCTTGTTTTTTTAGATTGGTCTGCAATCTTTTTATCAACTTTACGAATGAATTTTTTAACTGTATTTGCTCTTTTGGTACGACCGACCTTACGATTTACCTTTCTGTTGGCTCTTCTTCGTTGTCTATTTTTTTTACTCACTTTATTGTTTTTAATAGGTTTTTTGTCTCAAAAAAAAAGGGCATTGGCCAATGCCAATAGCCCTTTAGGAAAAAATATATTACAGAATTATTTAAGCTTGTTGGCGTTGAATTTTACAATATGAGTAGCACTCATTGTAATGTTAAGAATAACGGGGCTTGCGATCATTGGTACAACCATCGCTGTCGATTTGTCAAAAGATGCCTTCATGTTAGCTTCGACAATTCCACTTTGAAATTGGGTTGAACTTTTAAACATATCAATGTTGACAGAATCAGCGTTAACCTTTCCAAATAATGATTGACGTTTAATTTCCATATCTTGCTCTAATTGATCTAATGTACCAGACGCAGTAGAGAACTTGAAATAATCAACGTTAAAAACGTCAGATAGCGTAGCTTCCAATAAAGTCGGATAAGCCGCTGCACTTTGAGATGTAATCTCGATAATATCTGTGTCCGCCCCATCAGTATAAGACAAAATTATCTTATGGTAGTTTGACGCTGTGCCTTGAATTAAGCCAGAAGTAACCGTTAATGTTAACCCTGACGGAACGTCAATTATTCCGTTATAACCTGACGCCAAAAATTGACGACCAAATATTGCCGCTGGTAATGTTTGCCCTAAGGTAGATGTTAACCGCTGTACTTTTATTTTGAACCGTGCCACGCTTTTGTTGGCTACAGTTCCGCCAATAGAATCAAAACTTTGATCATTAGCTGCATTTTCTAAATCGTTTAATAAACTCACTATTTTTTTCTTTATTTTTTTCTTTATTTTTTTCTTTATTTTTTTCTTTATTTTTTTCTTTATTTTTTTCTTTTTAATGGTTAAAATTATCCTTCATCTTCTTCTTCTTCCCAAGTGTCAGGAAGTCTTTTTTGAATTTGCTCATAAGCGAATAAGCCGCCTATAACGATAGCCAATAAAATAGCCGCTGTCTTTAAATCGAATTTCATTTTTTTACATTTTTTAAAACTTTGATAACAAAATAAAGGAAAAACAGATAAAAAAAGTACTTTTGAAAAGAATTATAAAAGAATGGCAGAAGAAAGTAGCAACAACAAAACAAAGTCTTACACTTTTACATTAAAAGTTGAAGAAAAGGATTTTTTTAACACTATGATGGTTATCAACTCACAGAATTATGTCAAAAGCGTAAGAAGTTACGATTCTATTGAATACGGTCAAAATATAAAATGTATACAATTAAATTCTAAGCAGTTGCTACATATCTTTCAATTTGGAATATTTTACCACAAAAACAAGTAAATAATTTTTAAACTATTAATAATATAACAATGTCACAGGAAAACAATTTAAACAGTACAGAAGAAAACAACAACGAAAACAAAGTATCGGTAATTAGTCCAATACAGAATCTAGATCTATCATCTTTAAATTTTGAAGGTATAGAAGAACTAGAAGAGGATATCCTTTTAGACGAGCGATTTTTGAGGTTATCGATAAAAGGAGAAACAAAACGTGTTTTGTATGTTGGACTAGGAGAAAAAACTTTCTACAATGAAACAACCAACAAGCCAGAAATGAAAGAAACTGTATATTTCATCGACAGCAACAAAGACGTTTTTTATCATACATCAACGCAAATGATAAGACAATTGAAGAATGCATCAATTAATACTTTCGTTCAAATTACCAATGTAGGCAAAAAAGCAAAGGCAAACATTTACGAGGTGAGAAATTTAAAACTACCTACTAAAAAATCAAAGTAGAGTGTAGAGTAAACAGGTTACTACCATTTCATAAGCCAACTTTAAAAAGTTGGCTTTTTTATACTCTAATTTTGCAACACATGATTAAAAGATATAATAAGAATAATGTTGTTTTTTATTTTGATGAAAACAAAAATAAGCAAGTCAACGAAAAAAAAGGTAGAGCAAAATGGACACGGGAAAATGCAACCAAAATAGAAAACGGCGTAATACCTTACGACACCCTAAGCAAGTCGGAAAAATTATCTTACCAATTTCAAAAGCGCTTAAAGTTCAAAGGTAAGGTAATTAAGAAAACTACCGAAAATGTATTACGAAAGCAATTAATGAAAATTGGCTTCGATATACCATACGGCAAAAGTTTAGAAGATATTTTACCACCAGAAGCATTTGAGGGCACGACTCCAGAAGAAATGATTAAAAACTTTAGTCAGGGCGTATTTATCCAAGATAAAGAATACAAAGTTCTCGCTAACTTTTCGGTAATGAAAACATTGACAAAAAAATACAATGACGGCGAAAAAATAAAGGTTGTAGTTGATGGACAAAGCTATGAAGGTCTAGAAGCAATCGAACAGCTAAGAAGATGGGAAAGCCAAGAACGGGAAATAGCAGTCGAAGAGGGTGCTAGCAAATCATTTTTTACCCATAAACTATTTACATCTTGGGATGAAGATGACGAACAATTTGAAAACGAAATAAATGTAGAAGATTCCGAAAGGTCAGATAGTAAATAAAAAACAATATGAAACAATCAATTACAGAAGTCAGACACGAAAAAACAATCAGACAACAAATAGATTTTTTAAAAAAAATAAAAGCAAACTATGAAATTCATAACAGCAATTACACAACAACGGTTAAAGTTTTAAACACGGGTGCAGAAATTAAATATGTTTCATCCTTGATGAGTAAGCGCACATTTTACGCTTACAGTAAAATAAAAAGCGATGTAATTAAAAACAATTTTTTAAAAACCGTACAAGGGGAAAAAATAACCAATAACAAAGAAATTCACTTTGAAAATCACGAGTATATCAGCCCTTTTCATGCAGACGAAGTAATTAATATAGATATCAAAAGCGCATATCCTACTACTATCTATCAACAAGGCGGCATAAGTACCGAGACATATAATTATTTGAATAATTTAAAAAAATCCGAAAAATTGGCTAGTCTCGGAATGCTAGCAAGCCAGAAAGAAATAACTACCTACATAAGAGGCAAGGCGACAGGTATAAGGTTAAAAAGGAATCCCCTAAGTGAGGTTTTTTTTTATTGCGTTAAAACAATAGATTTTTTTATGATGGAAATAAAAAAAATTGCCCACGAATATTTTATTTATTTTTGGGTAGATGGTGTATATCTGAGACCTGACACACCGCTGTATATTTTAGATGAAATCACGCAACTACTGCTTTGCTTTGGTTATGAGCTACACATGGATATAATTAAAGATTTTAATTTATCTCGTACAAAAGATTCTATAATCGTTAACTTTTTAAAATTGGAAAAAAACAAAAAAGGCGTTCTCATAGATACTAGGAAAAATTTTAAATTCCCAGACAAGGCAATGATTAAAAAAATAAATACTATTATTACCTACTTTCGTACTAGCAAAAACGACATATTAAATAATATATAAATGACAGAAAATAAAAAAAACCCGTTATTCTTAACGCTACTACTAAAAGCAGCAGTAAAAAAGAACACCAGAATAAAAAGCCCAACGTTTATAAAAATAAAAATAGACAATGAGTTAAACGAAATAAGCTTAACCGCAGCAGACCAATACGGAGACAGCGACACAATAAAAAAAGCATTAAGTTCTTCAGAATTTAACGATATTTTAAAAAAAAAATTCGATGGTGCAATCGGAGGCGATTTAACATGGTCAAAAAACGAAGGTTTTAAAGGAAATGTCATTTATAACGGAGTAGAGGAAAAAATAGAATTTTAAAAAATGGGTAGACATAAAATAGAATGTATCTGTGAAGGCTGCACAACCAGACGGACCAGACGTAAAGAAATGGAAGAGCTATATCATAACCATAAAAACAAAGCAGAAGAAAAAAGAACACCTCAAACGGAAAAACAAAACGAAAGATCTGGACCAGATTACACACCACCAGAAAGACAATTAGAGGAAGTCTCAAGTAGTTTCTTTAACACGATAGATGATTACGCAGATAGCGAACCAGATTTGCAAGACTATGAAGTGTTAGAAGATCAAAACGAAAGACCAGAGGAAGAAACCCAGAAACAAGTAAGCGATAACCCTTTTTTAAAAGGCGAATTTTTGATTATGATTATGGATCTCTTTTTACCTACTATCATAGTATTAATATCTAAAAAATTGTTTAAAAAAGATATTAAAAAAGAAGAATTGAAGCTAGAACAGGAAGAAATAGATATTTTGACCGAATGTATCAACAATGTGACGGAGACGATGACTAGCGAAATAAAGCCGATTCCAGCCTTGATAATGACAGTTTTTGCAATTTATAGTTTTAAAATATATGCAAATGGATAATAAGCAAACCGCCAAAAGTATCTGTATTGTAGGCATGACCAACACAGGCAAAAGTTATGAAGTTAAAAAAATACTTTCAAGAATACCAAAACACAAAAAATATATTTTTGACATACAAAACGAGCATCAAGAATTTAACGCAATATCTGGAAGGCTAGACAGTTCAGAAAACTTTTTAGATAAAATTGAACACGTGAAAAATAGTGTAATCGTATTTGAAGAAGCAACAGCCTTTTTCGGATACTCAAACAGTAATAGGCGAGCGATGAAAATGCTAGTAAATAAAAGACATGATAATAATCTGATAATTTTTTGCTTTCATGCTTTGCGTTTCGTACCACCTTACATTGTTACGATGATGGACTACTTTGCACTTAAAAAAACGGGAGACGATGAAAAAAAAGCTGGAGACAAACTAGGTCATATTATAGGTTGGAAAAACAAATTTCTTTCTGTAAAAAATCAGATACCACAGATCATAAACGGTAAAAAAATGTATATTAAAACTGAATATTTACAACCATGAAAAAGACAAAAAAGTTTACACCGTATATAGCACCCGACCATAAAAAGGTTAATTTTAGCCGTAAACTTTTTGATAGGTCAGGAGTATATCTAATCTTCGGCAAAAACAACAAATTAGTTTATGTTGGACACTCAAAAAGCGACCTATATAAAACAGTTTTAAGACACTTTCAAAGCTGGAACGACAAAACACAATTTAGAGCCGTTTACAATAGAAGAACGCATTCAATAAGGTTGATTAGTACAACCAAAGCGAAAGCGTACAACCTAGAAAGCGCATTAATAAAAAAATACAAGCCAAAGGATAACACGCAAAAATTAAATTTAATTCCTAACCCAAAAGACAAAAGAGCATTGAGCGAAATGGAAAAAGCGGATACGATAATAAAAAAATAACACCTTTTTAAATAAGCAAACAATTTAATAAAAAATAATATGAAAATTTACGCAGTAACAAAACAGTTAAGTAGGAGAAAAGACAAAAAAGGATGGAACACCGTACGTATAATCGTAGCAGCAGAAACGCCAAACGGTGCTTCGATGAAAGTGAGCGGAGTTAAGACGGGAGTCGAATTAGCGTGCCTAGAGGAGGTTAAACGCTTTAACGAACAAAAAGAGATGAATGAAAAGACAATTTCTTCTAATCAGGTAATGATATGCAAAGACATGGTATCATTAGATTATGTTCTAGCAAACGAACAGCAAATTAAACAAGCTAGCGAAAACATAGATAAAAACAGACTGAAAGCGTTAAAAACGGCAACGGCTCTATTAAATGAGCTAAATTTTATGTATAAGGCGTTAAAACTTAAAGAAATTAACGTTAAGACGTTGGAAAGTGAGTTAAAAGAATTAAAAAAGACTAAATAGTTTTATTTTATTATATTTGAAGCATGGAAAAAACAATTTTTACAAAAAAGTTTGAAGTAACCGCTAGTGTTACTATTTCGGATGACAAAGCAGGCAATTTCTATCTAACAACGGCTAGAAGCGAGTTTAACGGTGAAATTAAAAGTTGCGCAGTACCTATTGGACTCTCAGGACTAAGGATGTTGTGTGATAACATAGAACTTGTTTTAAA
>Ga0222673_1001015_pt1 | contig 10362 bp, 5 predicted proteins | sample AntAcemetagen801_FD_179845 | JGI IMG/M metagenome (GOLD analysis project Ga0222673, IMG submission 179845) | Saline water microbial communities from Ace Lake, Antarctica - #801 | ecosystem: Environmental > Aquatic > Non-marine Saline and Alkaline > Saline | place: Antarctica: Ace Lake | collected...
ATTTCTTTTAAGACTTTGGAGATAATCTTTGTTTCGTCTGCGTCTAGCCCGTTCTTTAACTTGCTAACCTTGTCGTTTATGAAATTCATTCCAATCTGTTGTTCATGCAGAGCTTTCTGGACTACCCCTTTTAATTCCGTTATAGATCCTGAAACATCTGCCTTTGTAGATGAACTTAGCTTGGTATCCAATTCCTTAAATAAATTATCAAGATTTGCTACTGCTTTTTCATTCTTTAAATTCAAAGCCTTATCCATTCGGGTAATAAAATCAATGACATTTTTAAATGACTTTAAGAAATCTTCCTTAGTTAGACTGTCTTCATCCATTAAGGAGAATAGTCTAGTAAGTTTTGCTAAGTTTTTTTCTGATGTTTCCATAGTATTGACTTTAGTTAGTTGTTATGGTTTGATTAAGGTGATGATTAAAGGAATAAAAATTGCAGTGTGGGTATTATTATTCGTTGCTATCATGACTATTGATGAACGATTTGAAATGGTATTCTTTCTTATCTTATTATTGTATTGGGGCGGATTTGAATTAACGAATGGATGGAAGCCCTGGCAAAGAAGGTAGTTTAGGTAGTTCTGGTAGTCCCATAGTAGCACTAGGTAATTCTGGCAACCCATAAGTTTTTAATATATCTTTCATGGAAGAACCTCCCTCTCTAGGAGTTGATTTTTTTTCTTCTGGTAATATATATTTATAATATCTTAAGAATACTTGAGTTGGTATTCCTGTCCCCGGTTCTTGTAACGCTCCAATGGCATATATCCAATCCATAAAACTAACTTCTTTCTTCCCCATCTTTTGAATTGCAGTTGCTAATTCATCTAACATAGGTGTTTGAAATACACCATAGGTTCTTTTGCCAGCTAATTTTCTATACATATAATCAGACAAATCATCAATTATAGGAATTGCCTGAAATGGATTTATAGCTATTTGTTCTATAATATCGCTCCATAATGGTTCGTCATCATCTTCGTTTCCAGTTATAGCTCTACCTATAGCCTTGAATCCTTGTGTAACCCCCCACCCCAATAATATGTAAATAAAAGGAGCATAAATAGAATATATAAAAGTTGTTTTAGCAAATTGTGTAGCTGATATATCTTTGTTTCTAAAAGATATTATGGCATCTCCTTGCTTTCTGGCATATTGATTAAGTGCATTTTTAAACCTCAAAAGAGTCTTAGCAAATGGGTTAGATGAATTTTGAAAATGAGATCGACTTGAACTTATTCCTGCCTGTTGAGAGTGCAATGTTCTTGTTTCGAAAACATCTATAGCTTTCTGCATATTTCCATGCTTTGCCAACTCTGACATTACTGTTGAATAACCACCGTAAATAATAGCGGTTATATCTCCCGTTCTAACCATAGCTGTTGTTGCTTTGGTAAAACTTCCCATATTAACAGAAAGACTATTAGATCCCTTAAGTGCATCATTTAATGCTTCAGAATATCCTCTGTTAAATCTTGCCTCTAAAAAAGGTGCATTCTTCCACATGAAGTCAAATGTCTTTTTCGGATTCTTTAACCCCTCTGCAAAATACTTTCCAAACTCTCCGGCTGGCATATCCTCCATATAATTGAGAACTGAACCCAACTGCCTTGCGAAAACAGTTGGTGACGCAATCTTTGCCTTAACCCAATTGTTTAACATCTTATCATAGGCACTAGCTATAATATCTAATTTTTCTGTTGTTCTATTCAGAGAAATATAATCTATGTGTTGCATTAAACTGTTATATATATTCTCTCCAAACTTATTCGATATTTGGTTTTTAATTTGTCTATTAGTAAATATCCTTTTTAATTCTTCATATCTCTTACTTAAATGACTAACATGCTCTCCCTGAGTTATATGCTTTAACATTTTCAACCAAGCATTCTTCGGAACAGGAAATACAAGAGAACTCTTGGCTCTTGCTTTCATAGCAGATGGTGTTTCTCCTTGTAATCTAATATCATCAAAAACATTAGGTTCAAATTCAGATGTAGAAGGCCAGTAATTTTCTATTTCTCCCATATCCCTGCCAGTTGTCTCAATACTTCTTTTGTTTAATATTTCTTTATACCCTTGAACTAACTCCATCATATTATCTGCCAATTCCATATCTTTGGCGGATAAGTTAGTCAATAACGATTTAACTTGGTCTTTTCCAAAAGCGTTATAATATCTTTCCTCCACTAGACTATTCTTAACAGAATTATAAATATCTATTATTTCAATCTTACCTATTTCAGTTTCCAATCCATCTCTATCAACAAGTTTAAATTCTTTGTTAGACATATCTTGAAGTATTTTCTCAAACTCTTTCCTATTTTTTGTTTCAAATATTTTAACACCAGTTTCTGCCATCTTTTTGGATTGGAAGAAAATAGCTGTATCTTTTCTATTCTCTGAAAGTTGTGGATCATATTTGGCAGCGATATCCCTACCAGATATAGAGCTAATCATCGCATAGACATTGGTAAAACCTTCCCTATAAAGATTTTCTGCTTTAGTAATAACACTTTTCTTGTCTCCTTTTCTTTCGGCTATCTTGCCAGAAACTTTATCTACCTTTTGTTGTCTGTTTAATTTTTTCTCAAAATCAATATCATCTTTAGCTGTTTCTCCCAATGATTTCATTCTTTGTATGTCAGAGATAACCTTATCGTATAATTCTAAAGACGCTTTCATTCCATTTGCTTTTAAAGAAAGAAACCTTGAGTTAATCAAATCTACCTCGGATAGGTTTTCGGTTGGTAATTCATTAAGTTTTATTTGAGCTGATTCTTGAGTTAGCCTATTGCCTTCTCTTATCCCGTCAAAAAACTTATTACTTTCATAGTCATATTTACCAATTCTTTTATCGCCCACCTTAACTGGTTTGGTATATTTTAATTCCTTATCTATTAAGGTTTGAACATCTCTTTTAATTTCAGATTCTATGTTTTCTACTATTCTGCTCTGGATAGTTGGAAGTGCTTTTGCTAGTTGAAGTGGAGTTTGGATATTCTTAATAGTAGATATGAACTTTCCTTGGTCTTTCAAGTCTAATCCTGACTCTTTGATAATCTTTACTAACTCTCCTTGAGTGTTTTCAATTTGTTCTTTGGTTGATATGCTTCCTTCTCTAACTCCCCTAGCATAATTTCTTATTCTAGTTTTTAAGAGAGTAGTTTCTTTTTGTCTTATAAGATATGGCTTCTTTACTTCTGGTTTTACTTCTGCTACTGGTGTAGGTTCTACCCCCTTAACTGCTTGGTTGTAGATGTCTGTTAGTTGGGATTTGGTTTTAATGTTTTTTGCGTCAAAAACTAAATAATGAGTAGCTGGTTTATAAACACTAAAATCTGCGTGGTCGCTTAAATTATTTATTATTAGTCCATCCCTACCTTCTGCTTTTGCTTTTGTGATAATGCTTTGAATTGTGTCGTCTCCAGTTAAAACCTCATTTAAGTCATTATAGGTTTTCCCCTTAGCATTTATTATTTTTGGATTTTTTAAATCTAAACTAACTTCTTTCAAAAATCTTGAGTCTTTATTGGCAAAGATTTTATCTTCTAAGACTAAAGCTTCTTTTCTTTTGCCTTGCTCTAAAAGATTGCCAACTATTTTTTCATTTTCGGCTTTAGAATAACTTTTAGCTGTGCTTATGTCATCAGTAAACCAAAAGCCGTGCCTTCCACTTTTACTACCAGTTGCTTCTCCTAATTTTCCAATATCAAATACATCAAAATCTCTTGTAGTTCCGTGGAAAACTTTTGGTTGTGCTTTTACAAACTCATCTGCACTCTTAAACTTCCTTGCTTCTTGTGCTAGTGGTTGTAATTCGCTACTAATCGCCTTAGACACCCCTTTTTGGGTGATTGGTGTCGCTTTGCCAACCTCTTTAACTGGTTCTATTTCAAGACCCCTAATACCAAACTTAGGTCTTGCTGTTATTGGAACATATCCTGGTAATCCTTTTTGACCTGGAATGGGTTTTGGGGTCGGAGGTGGTGTAACTTTTTCAAATAATCCTTTTCCTATTGGTCTATATAAAATCTCTCCTATTAAAGTCGATGTTTCATATTGAACTATAATTGGCTTATTTTCTTTCATTAACTTACCAATCTCTACTCCTTCAGATACTGCTTTTTGAAAAGCAGGTATATTTCCTCTAGCAACTGGTTTATTAGCCATTATGTCTGCTACATCTTGCTTGGTTAAGGTAACATTAATTTTTTTAGTAGCTACATAAGGTTTTGCTGCTTTAACAATTTTTAAAGCTGGAACTCCTATTATACTAGCCGTTATAGCGGCTTCTGCGGCTAATCCTATCCCAACTTCTAAAGGAGAAACACCTACCATTAACTCTTCATAAGCTGTTCTTTCGTATGTAGGAACATTTCCTAAGAAAGGTATTTTTTTAACTTGGTCTTCTATTGGTTCATCTTTTAATAAGGAAGCTCCAGAAAGACCTGCTCTTGTCACCATCGTAACTAATCCTTTAGTAAAATCATATACATAATTAGTATTTCTTTTAATAGTTTCTTTAGCTCCCTTAAGAGAAGGATCTCCTGTCGCACTTTGTAATAATGGCTTTAAAAATGGTATTTGTTCTACGGCAGCATCTGGTAATCCAAGAATAGTATTATATACTAAAGATGTTTTTGATTTAGGATCTCCTATAAACTTATCTGGGCTTACTTTAGAAAGTGGCTTTTCTTTTACATCTCCAAACAAAGAACCACCCCCTTTTAATCTTTGAAAGGTTGATTCTTTCTTTGGTTCTTGAAAAATATTACCAGCAAGATACTGAGTAGGTTCTTTAAATATATTACCAGCCAAATATCTAGGTCTAGAAAAAGCAGATAGATTCAATCCACTTGTTTTTGGTTTAGTTTTAAATGCTGATAAGTTTAATGCCATATTACTCTGTTATTTTAAATCCTGATGCCTTATATTGTTCTTCTAATAGTTCAGCCATTTTTTCTCTTGCTTCTGGAGAACTTAAATATTTGCTTACACTAATTCCTATTCCCAAAAATCCTCCAGCTTCAAATCCTTGTTCTCTAGCAACATCTTTAATCTCTTGGTCTGAATATCTTGACTTAAAATAATTCTCTATGTCAGCTTGCTTCATATTCCTAGCAACTTCTAGTATCTGAGTTTTACTAAGTTCCTTTTTTTCTTCAACTATATCTTCTCTATCTGATAATAATTTCTTAATCTCATCATCTGGTAAATTAGTATTGTCTTTTAATCCCTGAAATAATTCATTATATGGTTTATCTGCATTGTCTGAAATAAATTGTCTTCCTGCTAACCATTCGTCTGTATTTACATCTGGATCGCCACCTGCCACCTCCGCCCTATACTCCGCACTCTTAGTTATCTTGGATTGGGCTGTTTCCGCAGTCTCTTGAAAAGTAAGTCCTGCTGAAGGATAAGATGCCATCTGTTCTAATATCCAGTCATTCCAAGTTTTCTCTGCCGCTTTCTGGTCAGATACCCTCTGCTTCTGGTCATTATAGAACAAAGTCAAAGCGTCAGCTCTTATGCTTTCTTCCTTGTCTAGTTGTCCTTGTAATAGTTCAAGTTGTTTTGTTTTTATTCTCAATTCTTCTTCTATAGGTTCGTATTTTGCATCCACCGCTCTTTGGGCTGTCTGTTGAGCGAAAGCTAGATTGTTCTGTAAAGCTAAAGCCTGTGCCTGTAAGAACCCAATATCAGCTTCAGCAACCTTTCTGGCTTGAGCCGTTGCTCCTATAATAGAACTCATTGTTATAGGTTTGCCTTCTATGTCCGCATAGAGTTGGTTGAATTGTGCAGTCTTTATAGCTATTTCATTTTGGATATTCTTGAGTTGTCCTGTAATTGCGCTAACTCCTGCTTTTTGTTCTTCTGTAGCCAGCATTGCTGTCTTGCCTCCTGACTGAGTTAAAAGCTCATTCATACTGGTTATCAAGTCAGTTGTTTTAGTTTCAGTTCCAGTAGTAGTTCCAGTAAGTTCTTTGATGTAGTCCTCTATGGATTTTATTGCTATTTTAGATGAATCAGTAACACTACTTTTAGCCAAAGGAGGAATAGGCATTTCTAAATCAATTTGTTTGGTAGGAGCGATTGAGGTAGAACTTACCATTTGCTGGTTGAAATCGTTTATGGCAGAAGGGGCTACAGGAGAAGGTAAAACTGTGCCAATCTGAAGTTTAGTTGGATCTCCAGTGTATCCAGATTTATTTCTCCAATCTGCTCCATATATACCATATAGAGTATCTCCTGGTTTTACTGTATATGTTTGTGCTGAAGATGTAGTAACATCTTTAGCAACAGCAGGAGCATTTACCATTTGTTGATTGAAAGCATTTATATCAAACGCTGGAGGAGCTGTTGGAGTTGTAGTTCGTGTTGGTGCAGGTGCTGTTGGTGCAACTAAAACTTGCCCAGTGTTTGAGGTTATTCCTTCGGTTGCAACTCTGCTTTGTAAGGCAGTAGTTTGCGATGTTATTTGGTTAATAGTATTCTGTATTGCTTGTAATTGTTCTTGTCGTGTTGCCATATTATATTTTTTCCAGCTGCTTCACTTTAATTTCGGCAGCATTTATTATTTCTAAAACCTTTGTTTGATAAATAGGAGGAATATCACCTTTCTTTAGGGTTGTTCTCTTGGCAGGCCATTTGTTCCCTTCTGAATCTTCAAACCCATAAACTAAAACAATATGGAAATCCCCTCCTTCTTCTTTTATTAAATCAACCTCTAAAGTGTAAATATCGTTAAATGTTACTTGTTTCATATTATGAATTTAATATTAAAATTTCATCTGCCGCTGTTGCTATTCCTACCTTTTTTGAAACTGCTCCTGCTGATGTATCTATAACGCCATCTCCTTCTTTCTCATTAACCTTGAAATATGCATCTCCTCCTTCAGAAAAAACTCCGTCAGCATACACATCTGCACTATTATAATACATAGATACACTGGAAGAAGAAGAACCATAGATATTTAAAGTTAATTCTTCTCCAGGTATAACATCTATCGGAGAACTATATGTGAAAGTAACGTTTTCTCCAGTGCCAGAATATTGAGCTGCAACTTCAGCACTTCCGATTATGTCAGCTCCTCTTATTATATTACATCTAACCAATCTTACTGCACTAGATGTTAATCGTATAACAACACTTGTAAGTAATGTTTTTAAAGGTTTAAATGTTTGTGTGTGCGTTGAAGTAAAGTTTACAGTGCCATCTTGTTCTGTTTGTGTTATTGTTTCTGTCGCACTTAACGCAGTATTCTTAACATAATAAGTAGAACCTATTGTTAATCCGCTTAATCCAATATCAGCAACTTCTGTTAATTTAATTGGAGCTGAACTTCCTGCCGATGTAGTTTCCATCGCAAATCCTATAAAGTTCAAAGCTCCGAGATTAACTGCGTCATAAGTTGCATCTCCAAATGAATGTGCTACTTTTCCATCTCCTAACAGATATACTCCTTTTCCTTCTGTTACATCTCTTGCTGCAGTATAGTATTTTACAACACCCATATTGGTTGCCCATAACTTTGTTCCATCCCATCTTAAATGCGAACCTGCTGGGTCTCCTAATGAAAACTTATAGGCATCTGTATCATATCCTAGCCAAAATCCTGTTCCTGTATTATAAGCTGTTTGTCCTCCTTTGATATATCCTGCACTATCTAAAGTTATATTTCCTGCTGTAATTGTTCCTAAATCAGCAGCTATAGCTGATAAGGTGCTTGTATTGATTTGATTGGCAACTATTGAATTAGCCGCTATCACATCTCCATTTATAAATAATCCTCCAACTCCACCAAAAACTTGGAATGTAGCTGTCGCAGTATCATTAACTGCTGTTGCTATAAGTTTTTTACCATTACCAACTGCTGTTGCTGGAGTAGTTGTTGTTTGTAAAACTGTTTCTGATACTCCAATATCTAAATAAATATAAGTTCTCGCAGACATATTCCCTGTATTTCCAGCGTCTATACTAAAAGTTTCTCCGTCTGCTAATGTAATAACTCCTGAACCCCAACTAACTGTATTCAAATCTGTTGATGAAAAAGCACAGTTTATTGTCCAACTTTGTAAAGCTAAATTAGCCGCTGCTGAACCAATACTATTTGCTAAAGCATATTGTAAATCTAACGAAGAACCAGCTTGTAATCCTGTGATTGTTATATTAGAAGTTACAAATGCTCCATCTGGGGTTACCCTGAAAGGAGCTGTTGACCTGTCGGCATATTTCTTCCCAGCATAAAAAGGATAATCAGCGGGTGCTAGACCAGCAGAAAGCGCATCTGTTGCTCCGTCAAAGTAAATAGCATTAGCTGAAATTGACCAACCTCCTATTGAACCTGTGGTTGCTGTTATTGTTCCACCGAAAGTTCCACTTGCTCCAGTTATATCTCCTCTGAAATTACCATCTTTAAAATCTACACTTCCATCTCCGTTGATTCCCCAGTTTCCATTCTGGCTTTTAAGAAAACCTCTAACTATTGAACCTCCTCCAGCAGGGATTATGTTTGGGTCTGCTATTGGTGTGGCTGGGGTGTTTGTGGCAGGTGTAGCCCCAACAGCAAGACCAACCTCTGACATATATTCAGAATCATTAAGTCCTATGGGGACAAGGTTTGGTGAAATTGTTGATGGTATTATTTTGAATTCTGGTTCTGCCATAATTTATCTATAAATTGTATATCCATAATTGATCCTTGCTTTTTTAAAATCCACATTGCCAATCTGGAAAGTAGTGGAACACTCTGTCTTTTAGGGAAGTAAATAATCGGTCTTAATACTAACCCCAGTTTTTCCAGTTCTTTAGTAGAACTCTCTAAATATGTTTTTACTCTTTCTTGTGTTGTTTTCATAATTATCTCAAAGTTAAATTTCTAAATTCTGGTGAAGTTGTTGCTGTGCCTAGTAATGAAATCTTTAACTGGAGAGCTTCACAAGCTGGTATATCAGCTATAGCGTTGAAAGATGTAATAGCCCCCAATTTGGCAAACGTCCAAGTATCAATCGTTGTAAATGAATCCGTTAAGTTTATTCTGTATTCCACTTTTATCCCTTCTCCTGTTGCCAGTTCCTTGCTTAATTGAAATTCAATCTGTGTGAAAGCTCTTTTAACTAATGGAGTTCCTACCTGATAAAAAGCTGATAAGAAGTATCCTGAATAATCTGTTCCATAAGCGTAGGAAGTAGCTGATGATAGGTCTAGCCCGAAAGTGGTATCCTGAAATCCCACAACTAAAGTATCTCTGGTAACTGGTAATAATGCCCCTATTTTAAGAACTGCCGAAGCTCCATAATTCAATGAAGATATTGAATGTTCTAATGTTAGGATATTCCCTCGTGAAGTCTGCAATAAGCTATAAACTCCCATGCCGTCAATCGTTCCAGTTCCTCCTCCTGATATCCCGAAGAACAATTTATCTTTATAAGAAACTAATGCTCCAGGATATGTTTCCAGGTATTTGCCTCCTGAAATATCAGCTACACTCTGTGGTATCTGGGCTATCAAGTTTACCTGAACTCCGTTTGAACTATAAACTTTACCAGAAATTCCTGCCAAAATATATAAGACGCTATTTATATTTAAAAGTGCGTTCACCCCAAATTCTTGCATAATAATAGGTTGTCCGAAACTTACTGAACTTCTATCCCAAGGGAATATATCAGCTACTCTGAAATCATATACATTAGTTCCTTTCCAAGTTCCTATCATTAAATTGTTTCCTAGCTCCTCCAAGCATTTAATCCTGTAAGATTCTGGTAAGTCTAACGCCTGTGCTGTGGCTGTATAAGTTCCAGCGTCATCCCAAGCAAAGGTTTGAGCTGTTACTTCGTCTATTGAAAATATGTATTTTCCTGCTCCGCCGTATAGCTTATTGTCATTCTTTGAAACTATCATTGGATGCCATAAAGCGTCTGTATCCATTGTTAATCCTGCCCAAGAGTTCCTCCAAGCTGGACTACTTGATAATGGCCCGTATAAGTCCATTGCTGTAGCTCTAGGGCAAAACAAGTAATCTTTCCAAATGGCTAATCCCTGCCCTTTACCTCCTGAAGTTGGTTGTGTTCCTAATGCCGCAAAACTTGCTCCACTGTCAGTTGAAACATATACATCTCCTGCACTATCAACTGCATAGATATTGGCTGTGGTTACTGGATCTCTGACTGCCCACTTTACAAGAGCTGTTACTGTAGAACCTGATACTTTTGATAATATATTGTTCAGCTTGACTATTCCGGGAACTGTATGTATATCAATATTTCTACAATCTGCGTTGCCCGTTAATGGACTGCTACTTATCCCCGCCCCTGGTGATGATATTAAAAAATCCTTCATCTGTATGAAATCTT
>Ga0222673_1001023_pt1 | contig 10319 bp, 20 predicted proteins | sample AntAcemetagen801_FD_179845 | JGI IMG/M metagenome (GOLD analysis project Ga0222673, IMG submission 179845) | Saline water microbial communities from Ace Lake, Antarctica - #801 | ecosystem: Environmental > Aquatic > Non-marine Saline and Alkaline > Saline | place: Antarctica: Ace Lake...
TTCGGGTGTTCGCGTTGCCAGTATTCACCGGGACGCAACTTGCGCTTGCACAGGTAGCAAGTGCCGTTCTTGTCGTTGAAGAATTGCGCACGTTGAATATCTGTCATGCCTTTGCGGGTCATTCCAAGCCCCTCCAGATACGCCTGATACGATCTTCATCCAGGTGCTTATTGACGGGGAACATTCCAAGGCTCCCCCAGAACCCGTAATGCTTCTCCATCTGGTGCCAGTGGTAGATCGCGCGAATGTGCCGAATGATTGGAAGGCGTTTCATCACTCACCTCTTTTCAAACCGCTGTACCCATAATCAACCGCCTGCTCGATACGCTGGCGCAATGCGGCCTCACTGGCACCGCTCAAAAGCCGCTTGCACACCTCGCGGATTGCGGCGTCAAAGAACGGCGCAAATTCGTTTTGAGGCATAGACCCAAAGCTGATAGACTTCGGCGTGTACACGGTCTTGCCAGTCGGGCTTATGAATGTTTCAACATGCCCGGTGGCAACCTTGACCCACACCAGAAGCGTGTTGGTTGAGCCATCCCATCCACCGCCTTCAATGACTTCGTTCATGAGCGCGAAAAACAGGCGATGATGGCGCGGGTTGCGCGGCGTGTGCATCTTCACCAGAACACCCTTGTTGCGCTTGGCCACCTTGCCGACAAGCTGTATTGCCTTGTCGTCTGACGGTATCAGGCACCCGTTTCTGTGTTCAAAGTATGCAAATTCATTCATCGAATAATTACCGCCTCTGGAAAGTATTTCAGAACCTCATTCAACCGGCTTCTAGCGGGGACATTTCCCGCGCTTGGCCGTTTCCCAAATCACCGCCCGTCAACTCATCGTTGCTGGCTTGGGTTTTCTCAATGCTCTTGAGGTATGCCTTGCGATCCGACCATTCACGTCGAATGTACTGCGCCAGTTCGTTTGGCAATTCAGAAACCATGCCTTTGAACAGATCCGATGCGGCAAGTTCATCAAGTGCGGCAACTGTCTTGCAGGCCATGACTGATTTCTTCACGTCTTCAGCGCCGTCTTTCTGCGCTTGTGTCGGCTCTGGTGCAGTAGGCTGTGATTTTGCCTTTTTGGATTGATCTGTTGCCTGATGTCCGTCGTCATCATCCTCAGAAGCAACGCCGCCGATTGCAGCCAGACAATATCGCCTTGCATAAGTGATGGCGCTGCCCATTGATTGTGGCGTCTGCTTCTCTGCATTGAGCGGGTAAACACTGTCAAGATGTTCGCCCGACTTGTGAACCAGCCTCGTTACCAAGACGGTGCTTCCGTCCCTGATCTCCATAAGCTGCACAACCGTCAATCCGTGCTTCGCAAACTCAGGTATCAACGCCTCACGGATGCTGACCAGATCAGCATACTTGTTTTTGAAATGCGGATTTACCTTGTTCAGCGTAGCGTTTTTAATGTCTGCCTGCGCTTCAACCAGTGCTTGATAAAGGGCTTTCATTTTTCATTCTTTCTGTTTGAATTACGCCTGCAAGGTTGCATGGACTGCAACACAATGCAAGGTTATTTTGACCTCACTGTGATTGAAATGTCGCCGTTGCTCATGTGGCAGCCAGGAACATCTGTTCCGTCTGCAAGAGCGGCCTTGATCAGCTTCTTGTCTGGTGACCATGTGCTGCTGCCAAACTCAAACGGCACTGATGCAGGGTCATCGACAACCACCGCTGGCGGCACCTTGCGGGTTGATACGGTAAACTCAGTCATTTCCATTTTGGGCAAGTCTGCGCGGTTCAAGACCAGCAGCATCAATCTCCGCATTGCCTCAACCTTGTGTTCGTACCGCTTTTTGCGCGCGGCCAAATCCGATTGACGTTCCTTTATCCCGGCAATGAAACCCTTGGCTTCACACTCAACCGAATACAGGCGTTCCATGATTTCGGTTATGCCGGTCTCGCCTTCCAGCACATCAGCGCGCAACTGTTCATCATCGGCAAGTTCTGGATACTCAGACAATAGGCTGTTAAGCTGCGTTGTCAGTTCGTCGATCTTGAATTGAATGTTCATGTCAGTCTCCGTTCTACCCGTGCACCAACAGCATCAACCTTGGAGACAACACGTCTAACACGGTCAAGGTCGTGCAATGTCCAGTGGTGGGTTGCTTCAGCCGCCTTCAGTAAGTGTGCGGCGTGTTCAAGTTCGTCAATCGCTGTTCCTGATAGGCTATCGTCAAGCCTGCCTGTGTTGCGTTGGGTATGGGTCATCACGCCACCACCAGCCGGTATTGCCATGAACCGCCTGCCTTTCGCTTGCGCTCTACCGTATGCCCGCCAAAGCGTTCTTTACGAAGGTCACGAATGCGCGCTCCGATAGATGACTCTGAGCCTTTTACCCGGTCCTGAATCTGCCAGAGCGCATACCACTGGCCATCCTTCATAACGTCATAGACCGCGCCTAGCTGGCCTGTAAGGCGAGCATGGTCCAGGGTGGGGGAGTAGGTTTTGCCGTCAAAGTGGGGGTTGATGGTCATGCCCTTGCCTCCAATTCAGCAAGCCGTTTCATGTCGGCCATCGCTGTTTCGTTGCTACAATTGAAGTCAGGTATCCGCTCTAATTTCGGATCGCTGGCGATGTAGATTGCAGCGGCGGCGGCGGCAGGACCTATCTCGTTTTCCAGTGATTTTCCTGCATCGCCAGCCAGCGTTATCGCCCATCCGGCGCGGCAATGCGTTGTTTTGCATGTATGCCAATCGCTCATATCAAGAGCGCCGGCCTGTGATGCTGCGGCGAATACATTCTGATGAATGTTTTCGATGACAGGTACGCCACTGAGGTCCGCGCGACTGAGGTTCGCGTGACTGAGGTTCACATCACTAAGGTTCGCGTCACTGAGATCCGCGTCACTGAGATCCGCGCCACTGAGGTACGCGCCAATGAGGTACGAGTCACTGAGATCCGCGCCACTGAGATCCGCGCCACTGAGGTCCGCGCCACTTTTCACTGCCAACTTGATAGCCATTCCGAGTTTAACGGAGTTTGATGTGGATTCATCGCAGTCTATTTCTGCCGTAAACTGGACCTTTGAAGTCCATCTGTTTTTGATTTCAAACTTCATGTCGTCACTCCTGTAATGAGAACGGTAAACGCGGTTACAATCGCCAATCCAAGCACTGCGCATACAGCAGATAGAAAGGGGTTGGCGGGCTTGATGTGGTGGAAGAATGTCATGTCCTGAAGTCCTGTAAATAGGTTTGATACAACACGTAGAGACGTCCTCTAACCGGCCACTCAGCGACGATTTCACGCCGGGACCATCCGCGCGCATGGGCTGTTGAGATGGGGTGGAACAAGCGGCGGATCATGCGTCCACTACCTTGTCAGTGGCGCTGGCGATGGCTTTCAGTTCGCCTATCAGCGCATCGTTCAGACGCAGCTTGAGTGCGGCCCACAAGACCTTGTAAGACAGGTTGTTCATGTCTCTGGTCAGGGCTTCAAATTCTGGCTGTGATACGGTCATTGTGCGGCTCCTCAACCATGATGCGGTCAATGATGTCTGCGAGTTCTTGTTCCGTCAGGTCCATGTCACATGGAATGCCGTCAATACGGCCAGTGAACTCAATCTCTGGTGATTCTGGCGGCATCCAGTTTCCATAAACCCTGTCGAAAAACATCGGGTGGCCGGGAGCGATTGTGTAGTAAACGCTGATTTCAATCTGCTCGTCTCCGCGTTCAATTTCGTGATCAATGATGTGAACTTCTCTGCTCATTGCATTGACCCAATGCTAAACGACCGCTCATGCTCATGCTGGCAGTGCGCTTCATAGCCACTGTCATTGCACCAGTCGGTATAAGCGGTGCCGCAATGCTCATTGATGAATGACGGGAGAGGACGATCGCCGAAGTTCGGCAGGCCATGATGTGCATTCCACCAAGACCATGCGACTTCTGCCGACACGTCTACAATCTTGAAATCTTCAAGCATCAGGACCGCTTCAACGTCATCCATGCCTTCGATGTCAGCAACAACACTTGCAAGCGTTGCGCCTATCTTGGTTTCACTGAGATACTTATCGCCTTCAAAGCGAGAGACGATCAGGTATGTTGGAGTTTCGAGAAGCGTTGACATGTGCTGGCCTCCATCTGTTTGTTCGACGATTGATAGTTGCATACGGTGCAACGCAATGCAACACCTAAATTGCGAAATCGCATAATTTTTATCTTGCAGCATTTTGCAAAACATGCAATTGATAGTGCATGAACACATCACCAATATACGAATACCGCATCAAAAACGGTATGACCCTGGAGCAATTCGGCGCGCGGTTCTGCCCGCAAATAGACAAGTCAACGGCTATGAGGTGGCAAAGCCGGGTGCCTGCGGAACGTGTTGTTGAGGTTGAACTTGTCACAGGCATATCGCGCAGGAAGCTGCGGCCAGACTTGTTTGCAAAGGCTGGTGCCTGACATGATTTCAAATCCGCGTGTGCATATCCACCCTCCCTTGCATGTGTACGGACAGGCGCGGTTCAACTGGCGCGCTGGCTTATTGTCAGCCGCCTCTTTTATTCATTGGATCGTAGCTCAGCGGACAGAGCATCAGTCTTCTAAACTGAAAGTCGCGGGTTCGAATCCTGCCGATCCAGCCAAATCACTCATCCAGATGCGCAACACGCTTCGACGCCGTGTTGTGTACAGCCGGGGCGGACAATGCCCCACCATCTCGTTCGTCCCGGCGCAATTTCATGGCTTTAGTTACCCGCATAAAATCCAATCTGACGAATAAAGAGGCCAGGAAGTGACAGACAAACTGAAGGTTCTCGATCTTTTCAGCGGTATAGGCGGCTTTAGCCTTGGCCTTGAGCGCACAGGTGGATTCGAGACTGTTGCGTTTTGCGAGATTGAAGAATTTCCACGCAAGGTATTGGCGAAACATTGGCCGGGAGTGCCTATTTACAATGACGTTAGAACCCTCACAAAAGACGTTTTGGACAGAGACGGAATTGCCGTTGATGTCATCACAGGCGGGTTCCCGTGCCAGGACCTGTCTGCAAGTGGAAAAAAGGCGGGCATTTCTTCCAAACGGAGCGGTCTCTACGCGGAAGTTTTACGAATTGCTGGCAACGTTAGACCGAAATTCTTGTTGTTGGAGAACGTCGCAAACCTCATTGCTGGAGAGAGGGGCGCATGGTTTGGAACCCTTTTGCAAGACTTGGCCAGCATCAGGTACGATGCGGAATGGTACTATATACAAGCTAGTTGGTTGGGAGCGCCACACGCTAGAACAAGAATATGGGTTATTGCCTACCCCGACGACTTCAGACGCGAAGGCTTACCACTCGGATTTGATACGATTCGACAGTTTGAGTGTAGAACTTCGCAAGAAGTTTGGTTACCCAAGCTATCCCCACCCCCTATTTGTAGAGTGGATGATGGGGTTCCCGACAGGGTGGACCGACTTAAAGCCCTCGGAAACGCAGTAGTTCCCCAAATCCCTGAAATGATCGGCCATGCCATCCTTGCCTCTATGCAGGAGGCCGCATGAAACCTCGCAAGTACCGCAATCAACCAGTAGTCGTAGACAACGTGCGCTTTGACAGCAAGGCGGAAGCAAAACGCTATGGCGAACTGATCCAGCTTCAGAAGGCTGGCGAGATTTCCCGTCTGGAAGTCCAGCCCAAATACGTCATTAAAATCGCTGGCAAGCTCGTGTGCACCTACAAGGGTGATTTCAGGTACTTGGACACCAGAACAAGCCAATGGACGCTGGAGGACGTTAAATCTCCAGCCACGGCCAAGAACAGCACATATCGTCTGAAGAAGAAACTTGTTGAGGCTCTTTATGCGCCTCTCAAAATCGTAGAGGTGATGAAGTGAGCAATTGTTTCTGCGACCATGAACCTGCGGAGGTTTACAGAAAAAATAGGCAGACCGCCCGCAAGACTCACCGCTGTTACGAATGCAACGGTTTGATCTTGAATGGCGAGCGGTACGAATATGTCTTTCACATTTGGGAAGGCCATCCGGACGTATGCAAAACATGTCCGCGATGTCTGTCTGTCCGTGATTTCCTGACTATCTCTTTGCCTTGCTACTGCTGGTCGCACCGTGGCGCTTTTGAAGATGCAGAAGAACAGATCGACGAAGCATATTACCGCGCGCGTGATGAGGTGCAAGGGCTCCGCTTCGGATATCTACGCAGGAAAATCATTGCAGCCAGAGCTAGAGCATCCATCCGTTCAACCGCTATGGGGGCAAGGTGAATGAGACAGGATGAGAACTATTGACAGAAAGCGCTCAAACGTCCATAAAAATGGAGCCAGCACCGATCAGAATGCTGGCTCCTGTATCAACCGCTAACATGTTGGAAACCAGCGGCGATGAATTCATTACCTTATACATTCCAGGACCGACGAGCGCAACAGCTAGTTGGCGCATTATGAACGGACTCCCGTACTACAAGCGTTACCCAAGGGACCTCATTGAAGGCACCATCGGTATGTCTTTCGAGTTGAAAGGTGCCTATGGCCTGATTCTGGATATGATCTACATGCAAGGCGGATTTCTTCCAGACGATTCTTCTTATATAAGTGGGCTGCTTGGCTGCAATAAACACAAGTGGGCGAGCCTCAGAAAGCAACTTTTGGAAACAGGCAAAATTCAACTTCTCGACGGTTTCTTGGCCAACTCTCGAGCATTTCTCGAGCTAAAAGAGACAGAGAAACACCAGAGAAAACAGTCTGAAATAGCATCCAAGCCTAGAAAAAACAAAGGCTTACGACAGCCAGAACCTAGCCATACAGATACAGATACAGATACAGAAGATATAGATAAAGAATCTATATCTATTACTCGTCAATTTTCAGATGATTTTGAAGTCTGGTGGAAAGACGAATATCCAGAACGCAAAGGCAATCAAGGATCAAAAGCCAAGGCCAAGGATCGGTATATTAAACACCGCAAGTCAGGTGTGAGCCGTGAGGCTATCAGCAAGGCAACGGATTCCTATTTCAAGGAACTCATTGATCAGGACAGGATCGGGACGGAATTTGTGCAACACGCAACAACATGGTTGAATAACCGATATTGGGAGAACGACTAGATGGCAAGATCGGGCAGCGAGAAAAAACAAGACTGGTCAGAACTGCTAAACGCAGACGGCAAGGCAGATGGCATAACGCCTCAAAACTACTATCTCAAATTCAGAGCGTTTGCCAATCACCACGCCAGACACCCTGAAGACGTAGGCAAGACAATCAACCCGATAGATCACCCGCAGCAGTGGGGCGCATGGGTTCACTATTTCAAAACCAAAAAGCTAAAACTCGCCAGGATACTGCAAGTCGGCCAAGCGGCTGCAATTACGTCTGACGCGGAACAGCGCGCCCTGCATGGTTATCATGTGCCAGCCAAGTTCCCGTCAGATTTCGATGCAGACAGAGAATGGGTCACTGATCAACAATCAGGCGACGTGTTCATGAACAAGCAGGCGGCACTGAGAAAAGAGGCTGCTGAGATTGCGCGGACTAGACCGCCACTGAGGTTTTCACCAAATCCAATCCAATCAAAGACAGCGAGGCAGTAGCATGACCCAGACAGCGATTACACATCAAAACCAACTGGAACCAAAAGATAACAAATTCCACAAAGGCAATGGGGATGACCGCAAGCACTACTGGCTCACTCCACCTGATGTCTATGGCCCATTGAAAGCTGAGTTTGGGTTCAATTTCGATCCGTGTCCCTACCCACTACCGCACGACTTTGATGGGCTTACCTGTGAATGGGGTTCGAGCAATTACGTCAACCCGCCGTTTGGATCCATCCTGCATGAAGGCAAGAAAAAAGGCCCGACAGCATGGGCGCGCAAGGCCATCGCAGAGCAGGAAAAGGGAAAGCGAGTTGTTCTGGTTTACCCTATCGACAAATGGGTTTTGATGCTCATCAAAGCCGGTGCAGAAATTCGCAATCTTGGCGATGTTCGCTGGCTTGCAACCGAAGACAATTCACAGGGCAAGGGAACAGGCAGACACATCGCTGCCTTCATTCTGGAACCAAAGGCTGCCACCCAATGACCTTCATCTCATCAACAGACAGAGCAAGAGCAGCAGCGCCAACAAGCGGACTTATGAGAACTCCTGATTATCTGGAGGCGCTGGTTTACAAGCGCAGGCCGCAACACAACTGGATGCGCGATAATGTTGCGGAAGAAAACCGCGTTATTGAAGCGCGGAAAAACCGGGAAATGAAACGCCGTAAGAAACTCCAGGCTTTTGAAGACGCCTGCAAGCGGCACAACGCGGTTGTCGCGCTCGCGCCATTGAAGAACGGCGCGTTTCACACAGCAACAATCATTGAAATATATTGCGATGAAATTAGAACGCAGAAACAGATGCTCCTGAGCAAGAACAACAATCGTAGGCTCACGCTTGACAGGCAGATTCTGGTTTGGATTCTTCGCAATGAAACAGACTTGTCGTTGGCCTCAATTGGTGAGGCGTTGGGTGGACGCGACCATACGACGATGTGTAATTCAATTAAAAAGATCAATTCTGATCCTGCGCTGCTTGAAAAAGCCAGCCACGCGGCAAAACGAGTTATGATGATAAAGGAAGACAAATATGGCGGGTAGCATCAACAAGGTAATTCTCATTGGCAATCTTGGCGCTGATCCTGAGATACGCCACACACAGGCAGGAAAGCCCATTGCAAACATGCGCATTGCCACAACAGAAACATGGCGCGACAAGAACTCTGGCGAGCGCAAAGAGAATACCCAATGGCACACGGTGGTCATATTCTCTGAGGGGCTTTGCAAGGTCGCTGATCAATATCTGCGCAAGGGCAGCAAGATCTATCTTGAGGGCCAGCTTCAGACGCGCAAATGGCAGGACCAGAGCGGCAACGACCGATACTCCACAGAGGTTGTGCTTCAGAACTTCGGCGGCACCCTTGTCATGCTGGACGCCAAGAAGGATGGCGGTCAGCAAGCATCGGGCGGGGTCGGGGCCCCTGCTGATCAACCGTCATTCGCGCGTGATGATATGGACGACGTGCCTTTTTAGTTTGTAAAAACAACGAGTTATGATATAATTAGCGGGCTGACATGGGTGCTCCTGGATGGATGGCAGCGGCACTAAGACCATTTCCCTTGCTCTCTATGCCTCAGAAGCAGCCGTCTACAACAACCTGGATCAGATCAAGAAGGTGGTTCTATGAGTGCAAAGGTAGCAAGACGCGGATTTCTCAAACTCATGGGCGGCGCGGCTGTTGGGGGAAAGCAGGCGGCACAAGCGGCACTTGAACACACAGGCATTCGCACTGCGTTGGGTTCTGGCGTAAAGCATGGAAATAGCATAGGCGATCCATGCTCCGCGCAGGATTCTGGCGATAACTTAAGGCGTATGATCTGGCAGGGCTGGATTGCGAACGGGTTTCCAGAATGGAAAATGGATAGGCTTAGGCGCGAACATTTTACAGTGCATGGCCTTGACCCTGACATTGCCAGCTTCCGCTCATTCTCGCTTGTGAACAAGGTTTCAATGCAGCGCGAACGGCAGGTCCAGCAAGCCATTGATAATATCGGACGGTGCTGGTCGCCTGACGACCCTGAAAATGTGTTCATGAAGAAGCACAAGATAGGGTGGCTGTAATGAGTGAATGGCAACCGATAGAAACAGCGCCTGACACACCACATTTTCGTGGACTATGGGTCAGGCATCAGAAAACCAGTTATCGGAATTATTGGTATTGGGATTGTTGCGCCGGCTTCATAGACGATGAGGATGGGCGGTGGAAAACACTATCAGGTGACGATTGCGGATGGGAAGCTGAAGACTTCACTCATTGGCTTCCGTTTCCACAACCACCAGAGGAAAAGCAATGAGTGATGCAGGAGACAGGTTGATCAAGGCGGCAAAGCAGGCTGAAGCCATGACTGGTGAGCCCGTAGACAACTCGGAGTTGGTCAAAGAATTGCTTCGAGTGGTCGAATCCCTAGAGGCAGAACTATCAGGCGTTCATGCTGGTACACATAAGATTGTCGAGGTTGATTGATGGCGAAAGCAGGACGCAAACGAAACTCAGGCAAGAGACAGCCAAACGGGCAGCTTTCACGTCCTGGCGAAAACCAGCAGGCGGCGGATATGGTTTCTGTCGGCGTGATGGCGCGTGTTCGTCATTGCGGCGCACCTGAAAAGCAGGCCAGAGACCCTGACTGGGGGCATACGCTTGGCGTCCTGAGACTGAAGCACATCATAGACAAGCGCCAGATGGATGCGGGCAACGCCTACATGAATGAATATTTCAGGTATTGCCGTTTGAAGGGCTTTCCACCGCGTACAGCAAAGTGTGCATCCTATGCTG
>Ga0222673_1001026_pt1 | contig 10300 bp, 11 predicted proteins | sample AntAcemetagen801_FD_179845 | JGI IMG/M metagenome (GOLD analysis project Ga0222673, IMG submission 179845) | Saline water microbial communities from Ace Lake, Antarctica - #801 | ecosystem: Environmental > Aquatic > Non-marine Saline and Alkaline > Saline | place: Antarctica: Ace Lake...
ATTCTGAGCTGATCTATCTAGCAAACCAAGTTCTAGGTGTTCCAGAAAGCAAGGTCGAGATCCTCGAGACAGTCCTCGCAGGTATCCATGATGTCGGCAGACAAGCTCTGTTGTTCACTTGGTCCAAGGCAACGCTGGACAACCTCCGTCAGGCGTTCCACCAAAAATTCAGAATTGCAGTTCTCAATGGTGACGTTCCCCGATTGCAGCGACGACAAATCATGAAGGACTTTCGAAACGGGGCATACGACTTTGTCTTTGCCAACAAGGTTGCTTCCGAAGGCTTGGATTTCGAATTCTGCTCTGCAGTTATCAACTATGACCTCCCGTGGAACCCCATGGAGGTGGAACAACGTATTGGACGAATCGACCGAATTGGCCAGGAATCTGATCAGATCCTGATTCGAAATTTCTACAACAACGATGCGATTGATTCCCGGATCATGCACAGGGTTTTGGAACGCATCGAGATCTTCGAGCGCTCCATCGGCGAACTCGAACCAATTATTGGACAACACATGGATCTGTTACAAACGGCGATGGATTTCACCTTGACGCCCGAGCAACAAGAAGCGAAAGCCGAGCAATTTTTGAGCGCAATCGAGGCTCAAAAAGCGGCCGTCCAAGATGTGGCCGAGTCCTCAGCTGGCCTCATGATTGCCGACGACGTCGAAATAGCTGGCCTCGAAGAAGAACTGACCTCGACCGGGAGGTACCTGGGTCAGTCAGAACTGTCGCATCTCATCGAGGATTGGGCCGCAACGGACAATGGTGGATCTGTCGAATGGATACAGGGCGGCAAGATTCTGGAGGTTCGGGGCAACCAGACGATGGCGGGGCGTCTCGTAGAGCTGATTCAGAAAGGTAGGCGGACACGTTCCGAGACTGGTTCGCTCATTGTCAAGTTGCAAAACGGCGAGCCGATTCACTTGGCTTTAGATCAAGAGGTAGCCCGAACTACCGAGGTTGATATGTTGTCCGCCACTCACCCCCTTGTCATGGCAGCGAGTGAGGTGCCGGGTCATAAACAAGCGCGCTTCGCGTCCATCCAGATTGGCAGAACAGAGACGCTAAACCCCGGCGACTATGTCGTGACGCTTGCGCACGCCGTCAATGCCGCCAGGGGGGGCGACGAGATTTGGGGAGCAGCGATCGGACTCGATGGCACCCCCACCGACGAAGCAGCAGTTGACGGCCTGATGGCAGCACTGGCCAGAGGCGAGTGGGGAGAAGGGCCCTCTATTCCTGATCTGGACTTGGCTCATCTTGTTTCGAGGACGAAACGCGATATTGAAAAACGTCACAGGCTCGTCCAGGCAAAGCGAGACTCAGAGGAGGAGGTGCTCTCAGAAACGCGCAGGGCAATTTTGGCTGACCAGCATCAAAGGCGGATGCGGGGCATCCAGAAGCGTCTGCAAACAATTATTGAAAGGGAGCGAGGGGACAAAGTCGTTCGAATGGTGAACGGCCAGAGAACTCGACAACAGAATCGTTATGACCAACTTATTGCTGAGCTCGAAGCGAGCCAGCTCCCCGCTGTATCAATCAGTTACCTAGCTGTCTGCACGCTGAGGGTCGCGCAGTGAGTGGGCACGACGTGAGGTCGCTCGTTGCGAATGAATTTGCTGTCGAAGAGAAATACCGCCAATCGCTTGCGGACCGCCACAGCCGACTAAAAGGCCAATTAGGCCAACTCACGCCCAACACATGGACGACCGACTTGTCTCTCGACGCTGCCAAGGATGGAATCCTCATTGGTCGTGTCGCACTAATCGAGGGTGATGAAGAATTCCTTGAGGGGCACCGCGATTTCTATATCGGCACCACCCATCATGAAACGGAAAGCTATCGAGTTTTTTCCTGGGCCGCTCCCGTCGCCTGTACCTATTTTAGAAAATCAGACGACCATCATGAATGGTGTGACCAAGTCGCTGCGGTACGCGTGCTCGCGCACCAGTTCGACAAGATCGTCGACCTCGAAGACGAGATTTTCGTGGAGGAAGAATCAACAGATTTGTTCCCTTTCTTGCAACTCCACGTGCCCAAGGCGCCCCGCTTTCCCTCCCCATCGACCACCGCATCTCCCCCTGCAGAGCCACCGCCAGCACGCGTGTTCCCAGCCCAGGCGGCACCGGTCACGCAGTCTGAACCAGATGTTACCGAGGCGCGCGCTGTCGAAAAGTTGGAGAAAGCTAGCCCCACCCTTGATGTACGAGCACCAGACTTGTTGCGGCGACAATTAGCCGCCCCCAAGGGTGTGTCCATGTCTAGCGTGCTCGCAACTCTGCAGCCTGATCAATACGACGCCATTGTGAAACCAGCTTCCTGGAGCAAGGTACTTCAAGGGCACCCCGGAACGGGAAAGACCGTAATCGGCGCACATCGGGCGGCTTACCTCCTCAACTCGTGGGCGCCCAAAGAGTCACAACCCCGCGGGCACGTCCTGCTTCTGGGCCCCACAGCTGAGTACGTAAAGCACGTTAAAGGCGTCCTGCGGGACCTGGTCGACGACTCGACACGGTACTCAGTCAGGTCGGTGCCGTCCCTGCTCGAAGAACTCGCTGGCCTCCCCCAATCAAACATCCCCACGCAATCAGGGTCGCTTCAAAATGTCAGCCAGGAACTTGCGCGATTAATTGATAAGGCACTGGCAAACGCCAAAGAGAATTCAGAAGGCGAAGCCCCCAGGGAAGCGGATGTCTATGCCGAGTTGCGGTGGTTCGTTTCCCAACCGCCAGAAGAGGGACTTGACGGCGAATGGTTTCAATACCTGCGCGCACTTCCTGAGACACTCGGCGCGCTGCGGAAAACAGGGGTCAGCACATATAGAAGCCTCCTGGCGTACATCGGGGTTCGCACCAATCGCACCGCGGACCCTGGTCACATCATTGTTGACGAGGCGCAGGACATCCACCCCATCGAATGGGAGATTCTTGGTCGACTTGGTAATCAGGGTGGATGGACCATCCTGGGAGACCTGAACCAAAGACGCACGGACCACACTTTCAACTCGTGGAACGATGTCGCCGAATTACTCGGAATCGAAGATGACAGTGGCGAGGCTCCTTTATCGATTCTCGAAAACGGCTACCGGTCTACTGCACAGATCATCAAGTTTGCGAACCAACTGTTGCCCAGCCGAGAGCGAAAACTCACCTCGTTTCAGCAAGACGGCGAAAAACCGCAGATCACAAAAGTTCCATCAAAAACGGGGATTTATGCGGCCAGCATGGAGGCTGCCAATGACCTAAGTGACGAGGTTGGTTCGGGAAGCATTGCCGTAATTACAGTCTCTCCTGGTGATTTCAGGAAGGTGCTAGTCAAACGTGAATGGCAGAATGACCCGGCGGATCAGTCTTTCTGGACAAAGGACGGTCAAAAATTGAGACTGCTCCCACCAGATCGCGCCCGGGGGCTTGAATTTGATGCCGTCGTTGTGATCGAACCTGCAGACTTTCCTGAAAATTTCGGCAGGCAAGGAACTTTGTATACGGCGCTGACCCGCGCTAACCGAAAACTCACCGTGGTGCACAACCGAGCCTTGCCGCAAGGACTGCGGGCGTGAGAGGTGAGATGTTTTGGGAACCCGTTATCCGCGAGCTGCCCTCACATCATCAACAATTCGCGAAAAGTGGACCGAGAAAATTCCTGGACTCAGCCTTTGAGTAGCTCACTGTAAGTTGAAATAGTGAAAACGACACCTCACGATCAAGCCGTTCTGCGTCTGCAAATTTTTGCGGCTCTGGAACAGCTCACGGATCGGCAAGGTGGCTTCCTCACCTGGGCTGAACTGACCGGCTTTGAGCTCGAGGGTGTGCGGCTGCCACTGATCAACCAGAGGGGCATTCACAACCCTTCATATCTGGACCACACGCTTTCCATCACAAGCGCGGTTGATGGGCCCTACGACGACAAAATCGGTCCCGGCGGGCTCCTTCATTACAAATTTGAAGACGGTGATCCCCTTGGTGGAGCAAACCGGAAGCTGCGACAAGCGATGGACGACCAGGTGCCTTTCATTCTTTTCGAAAGACCGATATCAAACGTGTACGTCCCGATCGTTCCCGCATACGCCATTGACGAAGACCGATCGGAAAATATCTTCAGGATCGCTGCGGGCAATGAAATACGGACCGCAACCTTTGCCGGTAGAGAATCGGTGGAGAAGTCATACGTCGAACGCCTGGTGAGGCAGCGTGTGCACCAACCAGTGTTTCGAGCCCGGGTGATTACTGCCTACCAATCCTCCTGCGCCATATGCCGCCTCAAGCACAAAGAGCTACTCGACGCCGCCCACATCATTCCGGACTCCGAAACACACGGTTCGGCTGAAGTAACGAACGGTCTCGCTCTATGCAAGATTCACCACGCGGCCTACGACAGGAATCTCCTGGGCATTGATCCCAACTACAAGGTTCACCTGAACAAGAAGCTCCTCTACGAAATCGACGGGCCCATGCTGAAACACGGACTTCAAGAAATGGATGGCACGTTGTTGTCCCTTCCCAGAGCGCGGTCTCAATTCCCCAACCGGGAGGCCCTTGATGAGCGATTTAGTGGTTTCTTGGGGGATCAGTGACCCCGTATCGCGTCTTTGTAGTCGGCTGACCCGAGGTGAAAGTCGAATTCAGCTCATCTAAGCCGGAGGGGTTTGTCTCAGTAAAGGTTCCGTCTCGCTCGCAGGCCTCATCGCTTACTCGCCCGGGATAACTACCGCGCAATAGCGGGTGGCAACACGGGCTAGCTTCCTATCTGTGGTGGCCAGGGGAGCCTGCAGTACCATCCCCAGCGCCACATAGACCGCGTCATAGAGGGAAACATCATGCCGAAGGGGCCAGGTGAGTCGCCCAAAAGACCCAAAGGGTACTCGATCCCAGGGCAACCGGAGAAGGGACGCAAACTCCTGTTCCATCGGGCGCTGCTGGCGCACTTCTTCTCTGCGCAGAGCATTGCTGACTTCTGGATAGAGGAGATCTGGAACATACACCCCGGATTGCCCCCTCGCTGCGCGGGCATGATCCCCGACGCTAGTTGGGTCCAACAGCCCATCCACCACGACACTGGCATCGATCACCATCGAAGCGGGCACTATCCGAGTAGTCGTGTGGTGCGCTCTTCGCGTCCCTGGCGGATACCGGCCACAATTTCCTTGGTGGTGATGGGGGAACGAGGGTGCCGAGCGAGGGTGGCCTCAATCTCTGCCATCACTTCCGCCATCGTGGGTTTGCCAGCAGACTCCTTCAGCAGGCTCATCACATATTCCTGGAGAGATTTCCCCTCACCCTGAGCGCGACGCACCAGCCTCTGGTGGATGTCCGTGGGGACATTTCTCACCAGAAGGTTTGGGCTCATGGATTCACCATAAGGGTCATGCTTACGTTTCGCAAGCACTCGGGGGTGTGAAGTCGACATCGCCACACGGTATCGCTCTGGGGTATCCCGTGGGGCACGCCGCGGTCTCTCTGTGGATAAGGTGGCAATTTTCCCGTGAAGGGGCGCCCCGTTCCGCGACGGGTCATCACGACTCAGCGCGAGATCGCGCTCTGCGAGCGCGATCACCAAAGGAGTCGAGCGCACCCAGGATTTCGGTGGCTTGCCAGTGGCGGTTGCGTCGGCCGGTACTGGACTGGATGAGGATGCCGGCGGTGACGAGTTTCTGTATTGATGTATCCGCTGTCGGCTCACTCACCAGGAGTTCCTTCGCGACGATGGCAACGGTCACGACAGGCTGACGTAACAGCAGCTTCTTGAGCGCGTGCACGGATGAATCATTGCGCGCCTGGAGGGCGACGTCCCAGCCAGCGGCGATAGCCGTGATCTGTTTCTCCAGAGCGCGGCCATTGTTGATGGCGTCAAACGCAGCCTCAGAGATTGTTTCAATGATCGGGCGCACGTCGCCGCCGCGATACGCCGTGAGAGCGCGGAAGTAGCCCTCGGTGTCTCGAAGCAGCCCTGCCGAGACCGGCACCGCCACGTTCTGGGTGACACCGCTGGCGCGCAACATGCTCTGGATCAGAGCGCGACCGGTGCGACCATTGCCGTCAGGGAAGGGGTGGATGGTCTCGAATTGTGCATGGGCGATAGCGATCTGAACCATGACCGGAACGTCCGTGCGCCGCGAGAAAGCTAAGACATCATCCATCAGCTCGGGAACGCGTTCCTGATGAGGGGGAATGAAGGCAGCGTTGTGCGGGGAAAGAGAGCCGCCTCCGATCCATACCTGCTCGTTGCGCCACGTGCCCACAATGGCCGGGTTGGATTTCTCCAGCAGCGCTCGGTGCATGGCAAGAATCGCTGAAGGGTTCAGCTCGTGAGAGAGCTGGATAGCCGCCCGCAGGGCAGCGACATTTCCCACAATCAACGCAGCGTTACCCGAAGATGCCCCACCGATCTCCGCCAGCGCTACCTGCTTAGCACTCGAGGTGAGGTTTTCCACTTCCGAGCTCGAGGCGCTTTCGCTGCGCAGCAGGATGGACGAAAACGGCGCAGCCAGGGTGCCCACCTCGGCATCGAAGCGCGTTAACTCCCTGCCGGCATCTTCAGCCAGCGCAACAAGATCGGCGGGCAGGTTGAGAGTCCTCTCCGCAATGAACGGTGGCACGGCAGCGTCGTAGGGGCCAACTGCAGCACGAAGTTGTCTACGGGAGCCGACCTGCTCGCTGGATCGAACCCAGGGTCGAGACTCAAATTCCGTTATGGGCCACGACGATCTTCCGGCTGCCACGTCATTCTCTTCCGCGTCCATAGCTACACCATACCAAAGGTTAGGTAGTTAGTCTTGGATATGGTGTTCGTGGACCACCAGATCAGGGTGCACAGCATCGTGCTGGGTCATGTGGTGGGTCAGACCCTCGGGGATGATGATCGACAGCTGGTAGCACTTAGTCCCGAACCATGTCAGCACAGCGGAATACACTCGCAGTGAAAGAAACCACGGGCCATCAGCCCCACTACAGCCTCCCAGGAGTTCACACCATGTTCCGATTCTCACTTGTCGCCTCTGTGGCTGTTGTGGCCCTTGCGCTCTCGGGCTGTGCCGCAGCGACGGAGCCCCCGGTACTCAGCGAAGAAGAAGCCGCCCTCTTGATGACGGGGGATCGAGACCTTGCCCCCTACCTGGAACAAGATTTTTCCTGGGGTAGTTGCCCCACAGAATGGTTAGTCGATAGTCCCAGTTTTGTGCTGGCACAATCCGAAGTGGAATGTGGCACCGTCTTGGTTCCCGCCACCTATGAAGGCAGCCAAGATATCCCCGATTTCTCTATCGCTGTCATGCGAGTCACGCGGGTGGGGGATCAACCAAAACCCACCACCGGGATTTTCATCAATCCCGGTGGTCCCGGTGGTTCAGGACTGGAGCAGGTTCAAACATCCAACTTCCCTGAGGAGCTCCACACCGCTCTCCCGTTCATCGGTTTTGACCCCCGCGGTGTTGGTTTTTCTGACTTTGCCGATGGAACAGAAATCGCCTGCTCTGATGAGCTTGACTACATCAGCTATTTTGGCGAAGCATCGCCCTCTAGCGAAGCCGAGTTGGATGCACGGGTTGTTGATTCCGATAAGTATTACCAAGACTGTGTCGATTCCAACCCCTATTGGTGGACGCTCTCCACCGACAATGTCGCCCGGGACCTCGAATTGATGCGCCAGGTCATCACCCCAGGTGAAGCACTGAACTTTCTCGGGTCGTCCTACGGCACGACGATTGCGGGACGCTATGTGAGCTTGTTTCCCGAGGGTGTCGGTCACATCGTCTTTGATTCCCCCACCACGGTGGATGATGACCGCATCGCGAGCGCACTGGAAAATATTGAAGCCGACGAAGCAAAACTGCGCGGCTTTGTCGAGGGCTATGCCTCCTACGACGAGATCTCTTTCGATGACGCATGGGAGCGCATCATGAAGATCAGACAGAACGCTGATGATGACCAGTTGATCGGATATGCAGGCTTTGAAGAAAGCGAAGCAAGCCCGGGATACATGATCAGCGGTGAAGCCCTTTTCATCTGGGGCCTGAGGACTCTCAACTACTACCCTGCTGACTTCGCCCAAGAAGTGTTCAACCGCGGCATCGATGAGGCGTATTTTTCGAAGTGGAATGGCACCTTCGAGTGGTTGGCTTTCTCACTCGATGGCTATGACCCTGATTCCTTGGATGGCGCATCCCTGGCGGATAAGAACATCATCCGCACGAACTCCTACGAAGTCAGGGTCATCGTCAACACCATGGACTATTCCGGGGAACCGCTCAGCGATGACGAACAACGGGAGATCAGCGCGAAAAGCGCTGAGATCGCACCGTTGATGACCGCGCTCAATTCCGATTCCACAGGATATGAGTACATTGGTCCGCCCAAGGGATTGAGTTGGGAAGATTTTGCCACCGAGGACCCTTTGATTCCTGATCCCCCAAAAACCCCCTTCATCCCCTCCAACCCTTCGGGCAAGCAACTCTTGATCATCGGTTCCATCGATGAATCGGTCACGCCCTATTCCTTCGCCCAAGACACGGCCAAGCTTCTGGCAGCCCCGCTGGTCAGCGTGGAATCAAGTGAGCACGCGCCAGCAGCCGGGTATGACAACGAGTGCATCAACGAGGTGTTGACCTCCTACTTCCTCGGCACTGCTGATGTTGTCGATGTGACGTGTCCGGGGTAGCAGAGGCCGTGCCAGCGGCGAAAAACCGCTGGCAAGCAGCGCTGAGCGTGCGTGGAACGCTGTCCCTTCGTGCGTATCTTCGTCACGGGACACTGCTGTCGCTTCTGGCTCTTGCCGCAGGGGGTGCATCGTTTGCGTTTCTGCCTTTTGCCATCATCGGCGTGGTTGCTTACTACCTACTCGGTGTTGCCAGCATCAAGCGCCTACGGGATATGAATCGTGGGTGGTATTGGCTCTTGATCGTGACAGTGCCACTGATTGGCCCACTTCTCATGTCCCTTGCTCTTGCAGGTGATATGGCGGGTGCAGCACAGCGACCATCACTCTTCCGGTTCCCCTTTGCCGCAACGGCAATTTTCTGGTTCCAGGCGTGTTTCTTTGTCGCCCTCTTTATGGCCGCCATTGCCGAAAGTGGTGAAGGGTTTCGCCCTACGGGCTAAATCGGCCGAGCTGCCTCATCCCTCAGCCACCACGTCAAAGTGGCAGGGCATAAAGACGAGCTCATCACCATATGCGCTTTCGCGTAATCGAATCGCTGAGGGTCGCTCCTGGGCCTCTAAGTGGACTTCGAGATAGGTGAGATCGGTGACCTCTAAAGCGAGGTCATAGGTTTCTGCGAACACGGTGTCGACAGTGATGCGGTGTTCTGCTTCAAACACCCGCTCCAGCGAATATTGGTGCATGGATTCCTTTCTTCTGGGTCAGAGGGTGGGACAACGTATCAGCAGCCTCTGACACGGGTCATCCCGAAGGGAGTGTCAGTGGTGGGTTATATGGTTTTTTCTCACCAAGAGAAAGGGTTCGTTCATGGAGGACACTCACGCCATCACCACGCTGGATGACAGCATCAGCGAGTACTTCGAGAAAGAAGGCGACAAGGGCGCCATCATCACCGGATGGATCCTCTCCGTGAGTGTGAAACATCCTTCGCTGCCCTCAAGTGATGGGTATTTCACAACCAACTCCCCAGGCCTCCCCCACCACTCACAAGTGGGCCTGCTCCATGGAGCCCTGAATGACATGCAGGCCACCGTGATCGCCAATCAACTGAAAGCAGGGAATCGATGACAACGAAGAAGCACGATAACTGCCCAGAATGCCTGGCGGCATTGGTGCCAGGCGAGGGAGTGTGTGCCGTCTGTGGTTGGGATGGCATGAACCAAGGGGATTATCACAGCGGTCCTGGGGGATATTCCCCCAACACCGCCTATCCCAACACCCAATACGGCAGCGGCTTTGATGATGACGAAGCCGAATGGAACCACTAGGAGACGATCATGCTGGGTGAACTATTTTTTGGCTGGGCCGTTTATGTCGGAAGTGCTGGCCTTGTCTTTGGTCTTGGAACCCTTATTCAGAAATCAAGAAAGAAATCGCGTAAGCGACGCGAAACCCACCTCGACTAGCGGCAGGGCACTTTAGCTTTGAAGAGCCTTCGGGGATGGTCCATATTTTTGCTCACCGGGTGTTGAATCCTGCACGGTGAACACCAGTAACACGATGCCTCCCGCGAAGGGAACCAGCCCGATCAAGACCCACCAGGCGCTCTTATCCGTGTCGTGAAGGCGTCGGATGAGCACTGCCAGTGCCGGCACGATGGTGGCGAGTATCCAGACAAGGCCCACGATGCCGCCGCCGCCCA
>Ga0222673_1001029_pt1 | contig 10288 bp, 9 predicted proteins | sample AntAcemetagen801_FD_179845 | JGI IMG/M metagenome (GOLD analysis project Ga0222673, IMG submission 179845) | Saline water microbial communities from Ace Lake, Antarctica - #801 | ecosystem: Environmental > Aquatic > Non-marine Saline and Alkaline > Saline | place: Antarctica: Ace Lake | collected...
TCACCCAGCCGAGAAGTGGCGTTCATGTCTTCTCCATACTTACTTCCATTTAACGAGCCCCAAAGTTCTTTGTTGTCTTTTGGGTGCTTAGGAACGTAAGTGTTACAATTTGCCGTATTCCAAGCTGCGTAAGAGATATTGATATCCTCCCCATAGTTCAACGGTAGAACATCTGGAGCATCCATCCAGAAGGCTTTCAAGAGGGTCTTGTGGAAGAACCAACAGTGTCCACCAAAGTCTACCTGTTCTATCTTCTCGTTTTGACTTGGCCAACCAACTGCGTCATAGCTTTCGGGCATTGGATAGTTGTTGCTCTTTATCCTCACTCCACGAGTAGTCAAAACAGCTTGATTACCAATCACTTCAATTGTGTCAATGCAGTTCTCAATCCAACGCTTACCTGGGATCGTGTCGTCATCTGCGACACACACGTAGGAGGTGTCTGCATTAAGAGCGTAGGCAAACCTAGCCCACACACCCATGTTGCTATTGGCGATAGCCGACTTGGAGCCATCTACAACATAGCGATCAAAGGAGTCTTCAATTGTGTTCTTGCCGTCGTAGTTGCCCCAGAAGAGAAACTTGGGCGTTCCCGTCGACTGGTTTCTGTAGGCTTCGTATTGTTCTTTTGCAGCGTGGGGTCTCTTAAACCCGTTCATCACCACTGTTACCGATGTATCTGGCATCTTTTTCTCCATAAGGGCCGTTTTCGCCAATCTTTTCGAGTAAGGCTGTCACTCTATTATAGGGAGAATGGCCCGATTCGACAACCTCTTTTTGTAAAAATACCGGATTTCCCTCTCGCTGAATCAATCCACACTTTCCACCGTAGTAGGCCGCGTCGAAAAACACTTGATTAGACTTTGTTACAATGATCTCTTCGTAGTTTTGGTAAAGCTTTGACAATACCGCAATACTCACATACTCATCAACTTGATTAGAAGCCTTCATATCAATAGAGTTTGTTAAGACGTGATACGTCTCTCTATCTTCAAACAACGGACTAACCAAGTCAAGTTCTTGTTGAGAGTCTACAATAAATAGCGTCTCTATGGCATATCTTGGAACTTTAAGTCCAGGTGTATCCTTTAGGTAAAAATCAGCACAAGGGGCGACAACGTCTATGTCTGGCAGCATTTTGTAGTTTTGAAAACAGTAATGGTTCTCCATCATGTCGTCAATAACCTGTAGGTGCTGTGGCGTGGCCCCGGTGACGTTAATTACAGTCTTGACCCCCTCTCCTTTCGTTCTCTTTGCAATGTCTTTAGTCAGCATTAGATAATGAGTAAAAAAGACATCTGGCTTAAAGTCATCAAAGACATCAAAGGCACTTTCTTGGTTATTCCAAAACTTTACCTCGTTGCCCTCTTCTCTTAGGAACTGAGCAATATAGATCGCCTCAGTTGAAATTTCTGACGAATAGTTGTGTACCAATGTTCTCATATCTATCTTTAACCCTGTGGTATGTTTTGATGTTGTCAATTTTCACCGCCCTGTCTTTTGTCATTACTTGGTGAAGATTGTATTTAGTCTTATTGAACTCATTCAAGGCCTCAAAGATCAGTTTGTTCTTAAAGGCTTCTGTAGAGACAATCCTTCTTAGGGACTCTATTGTCTCTCTGCTGTGCAAGTAAAAGATCTCGGACCACAAGTCGGTTAACCCATAGGACATATTCGTAACAAGTCCATTTTCATCACATACGCTGCCAATCTCTAACGTAGACTTTTTCTTGCCACGCTTATGACTTAGGATGTATGGCACCTCTTCGTGTATCTTAACCAGTTCAGGATATAGAACCAACTCCCCGTTGCAAACCAATAGCGAATCCGAAGACACGTTGTTTAAGCACAATCTGAGAGTCTCACAGCAATTGGTCTCGTCGAAGAGTTGGTTCTCTACTATCCTGATGTTTTGGTTCTTATACTTCGTCTTTATGTGTCTTGAGACACGGTCAGCTTCAAAGCCGCAACAGACTATGATCTCATAGTCCTTATGTACGGCTCTAATCGCTTCAATTTGAATGTCAAGCAAGCAGTGCGACCCGACGCTAAGTAGTGATGGCGGACCATAGGACTTCATCCTATAGCCAGGCTTGGCAGACAAGATAGCAATTGTTACCTTGTCCCCTTTCTTTCTATTCTTTTTATCGCCTCTCGCTGACGTTATAGAGTTGACTCTGTTTCTTGGCATGTTAGAACTTCTTATAGAGATTGGCAGTCTTTGCTCCATCCAAAAGACTATCCTCGAAATCTTGGTACGTCTTTCCATCACTCATTCGATAGAATTTTAGAGCAGAGGACATAACCATTACACTGTCAGACTTGGAGGCGACAACGAAAACCCCATAGTTTACAGAGAAATCATATTCGATTGCTCTCATTAGATCTTCTGTCCACGGAGTCACTGGAGACATAGAGAAGAACTTCCCTTTGACATATCTCAATAGTTCCGCATCAATCTCTGGCTTGGTCAGATCGTCGTGGTACTGGATAACGCGGAACTTCTTCTTACCCATCCATTCGTGGACCATCTGAGAGACAATATCCTTATTGTCATAAGTGCCCCTATGTGCCAAAATCACGTCAACACTTTCGTAGTAGAAAACGCTTCTGAGACTAGTTTGTAGTTCAAGCAATTGAGGCCTAGTGTACTCATCAACGTCTAGGATTAGTGTGAAACTTGGACGTAGCTCTTCTCTCATCTTTTCTAGGTTTGCTTCGCCCCAGCTTGGAGGCCTATAAGAAGGACAAACCCCTTTGATGACATAGAATTCCTTTTCATTGTCAGTGGCTTCTGTGACCTTGTCTGCTGCAAAAGATTCCAGCCTCTTAGCCTTGCATCCAGACTGATTGTCTCCATCGTATACGGCGAACACGCAGTCTTTACAGATGGTCTCTAGTGATTGTTTACCTTGTGGCTGTAACGTCATAGTTGAATCCGTTGAGTGTTAGAGTTTCAATTTGTAGTCCAGATCTGCGAATGATCTCTTTTACTGTTGGGACTGACAAGAGAGAACGGCAAGAATACACAATGGTGTTGAAGTCTTGGTCGTTCATCTTCCCCTTGATAAGTGCCCGACACAGCATCCTAGCATCTACTCCATTAAACCTTAACAGCCCACCACGTCTAAGTTTGCACGATAGGGCGGTCAAGAATCCGATTGAAGCCTCAAGGGGCAGACTTGCAAAACAGTTCTGTACTGAGATCTCTTCACACTCGTTGTCTGAAATGTGGTCAAGATTAACATCTACGCCTGTCATATAGACAAACTCATACCCGGTTGGTCCCTTCTCGTCTGGGTTCAAAATCATTAGTTTCATAAACTTGCCTCGTATGTTTTGGTGAAGATTTCATTCCACTCTTGAACAAATCTGTCCGAAGAGCATTTATCAAGAACTGTCTGCCTAGCGGCCTTTCCTAGTTTCTTGGCGTAGTCAGGGTCTCTAGCGAGCCTGTCAAGAGTCTTAGAAGCTTCCTCTGAGGTATTGGCGATTAAACCATTAACGCCGTCCTCGACGAACTCAGAGATCCCACAGGTGCCAGTGGTGACAACTGGACACTCACAAGCCATCGCCTCTAGGAGACTCATCGGCATTGGGCTGTCCAGGGTTGTGTTCAGATAAGCTTGGCACTCGCTGTAATAGAACGCCAGTCTTTCTGAATTGCCCTCACTAACAAACGTGTCATTGATTTGATCGCTGTTTTTTCCAATAACAGTCATCATGTACTTTTCAGTATTGTAAAGCTCTTCCCACATCTTGTAGTTTAAGCAATAGTCTCTAGCCTTATAGTCGTTTGCTACTGTTAAGATGTATTTGCCTGTCCTTTCTGTTTTTGGACTAAAGGCATCTGAGTCAACACAGTGATGAATCACATTGTTGTTTTTCTGAATACCAACACTAGACCAAACATAGTTTGAATGATGCGTAATGAAGATATTAACATCACCAATCATGGCCCCCATTTGATTCAAAGCGGATTGGCTCAAGTCAATTGTGGGCGTTGTGTGTTCAAGGGCAATGATGGGGATCTGTAGCTTTTGATTGATCTGATTGGCTAGATCAAACTGTCCAAACCTGTTTTGTGACAAGATCAAGTCGTACCCATCGTAGGGATAGAACTTGTCTAGTGGCATAAGGTGATAGTTGTCTAGTCCATAGTCTTCAAACGCCCCCATACCCTTAATGTTTGCAGCATAGAAGTTGTGACCAGTCTTGGCCAACTCTGTCTCGTATCTACGGTGAGTACAAAACGTTAATATATTTAATTTTTTCTTAGGTTCTCTTCTAACGTAATTAACTACATTTGTCATTGTTTTCTGTTATCCTTTTACGTAGTTCCAAAAAGTAATCTTGATCGTGAGTCCATTTCATATAATTCACACGCTTGTTATGCTAGAAGTAGCTCCTTCATTGTGTTGCCTACCAATTGGTGTGAGAAGTCCTTCGCCCTCTTTAAGCCTCTGGATCTTCTGTCCACTCTGTTCTCGTAGTAGTGTCGCATTGTTCTCTTGGCTTCGCTTTCGTCTATCTGCCTCCAGGTATCCCTAGCGGTAAACAAGTCTGGGAATGCAGCATCAACAGAATCGCACACAGAAGACTGACAAGAAACACAGTAACCAACCTCGTCTTCATCCCACTGAATGTACTCGCTAGTTCCAGGTAGGTCTGTCACAATGGGAGTATTGCCAAACGCCATCGCATCAAAGGCTGGAATCGACCAAGCTTCTCCGTGTGAGAAGTTAAGGAAGCAATCACCATACTGATGAAGAGACATTATTTGATCTTCTGTGCTATGGCCGGTGATAACAAATTCTTTGTGATAGTCTTCTTTGTTTGAATACAACCTAGATCTAATCTTTATGTTATTACAAAGCCCTTCAATCTGATGTTTAACCTTTTCTGCTGGGATGTTGAACTTATTAAGCTTCAATATCAGAGAAACAGGCTCAGACCTATCGAACTCGGAGTGAAAGCACCTAACCACCGATTCGATGTTCTTTCGATCATTAAAATCAGAGATACAGTAGAATTTAAACGTGTGGTCGGCACCTGGAATCTTAACTTCTGGATATGACTTAGCATACTTGGTAGGATCACAACAGTGATGCACAACAGAAGCCTTAAAGCCTTCCATAGACAAGTCACTCCTAAGGCCGTCGTTAGGAACCCAAAGTTCATCTACTAGTTGTAGGTGACTGTTCCAGTCTAAGTGATTGGTCTCATATGTTTCAGAAACAAAGTAGGCTATGTTCTTCTTATACTTAGCAGTGCCCACTAGATAGTGGGGCAATACATGTTGCACACAATGAGTAGCGTCGTGACAATCCTTACGCTCAAACTCTACCAACTCCGGTGGAGTATTAACTTGTCCGGTAAGGTCAATGTTGCGACACACAACATCAACACCAGCGGCGCCGAGAGCTAAAATGTTGTCAAGTGCTGCTCGCCCCCACCCTGTCGGCTCATTTTGGTGACCCAAGTATAGCACTTTCATTTTTGAGCTTCCACTATTTTTTTGCAGACCCGAATGAAGTCTGACTGATTCATGTCCATTTTCATTCTGTTTACGTCTCTCGTTACCCATTGGTAATTTTCCTTTGTATGGAGATATGGTTACTTCTCGTGTTTTAGATTCTCTTTTGTTCCCAATAGTTCCTCTTCTCTGCTATCTTGAGCATTTCCCGGTAAGCTAGATCAAAGTTAAAGGGTATTCTTACCACCTTACCATCAAAACCTGCCGAACTCTCATTCTCATAAACCTTAGAGGTAGAAGAAGTCCTACTCTCATACATAAGGTCTCTAGTAAGACGAGACTCAAACTGAGTGTTAAGTCTGTCAGGCTCTCCTAGTGCATTTACAATCAACCACTGAGCCAATTGCTTGTGCGTAGTCTGCGGAGGAATCTCTGGTTTTGGTTTTGGTTGGTGAATTCTTGGTGCAGACTCCCAAGTTTTCTCTACTGGTTCAATCTCGAATGAATCGAATACCTTTGCAAGTATGTCTCCAGTCTGATCCCACTGATAATGCTTCTTAAATCTGTCTAAAGTCCTGTGCCCCAAAGCGATCCTGTCTTCTTTGTCGATATCGAAGAACCTACCGAAAACCATCGCGGTGTCTTCGTTATCTGGAACGGCCCTATAGCATCCTGTCTCTAGTTCTTTGTATAGAGCTTTGGGCTTCAAGGGCACTCCGGCTAGATTGCTAACAACACTGCTCATAGCACTGTAGTCAACAGAAACAACGGGGATACCACAAGCAGCCGCCTCTACTTGTGGAAGGCCAAATCCCTCGCTGTTAGCATATTGAACATATAAGTCAAAGCAATTCATCACTTCTGACAACTGTTCATAGCTAGCACCCTGCTTAACATTGCACATGGTGGCGTTGTATTTACCAGTGAAAGGCGATTCACAGATACCCCCCGCAAACAATGAAGCAAATGTCTTGTTGGTCTCTGGGCAAATGTAAGTAAAATAAACACTTGAAGAGACACAGTTCTGCTGTAGTAACTCTGGGATATCCCAACCTAGGTCTGGATAACTTGTGTGACAGTACAGCTTGTACTCATTAGGGTTCTCTTGTTGCCCTAAGAACAGAGCCCACGCCTCAAAGAGATCTGGGTAAAGCTTGCGTCTTTGATTACGCATAACCGTGCCCACAATCTTTATATCCTTATCTAGCCCCAGGTTTTCTCTACAAACAGCTTGGTCCATTGGCTTATACGCAGGATTAGCAGATGGAGGGGCTGTCCCAACATAGTTGATCTTCCCTCCAGACTGTTCTTTCATAACGTCGCCAGACCACTCAGAGTAAGACAGGACTGCGTCAGCACTTGCGTAAGTACTAATCCACTGCCTAGCTTGTGGTGCCGCGTCTACTGTGGGGATAATTACCCACTTGAACATCTTCCTAAAGGGAGATCGCTCTACAAACTCGCAATTATGAATACAAAAAGAAGATACATAGGTATTGTCTTCTTCTACTTCAAAGTTATGAACTTGTTCTCCATAGGATTGTTTAATAACCTCTTTAACAGTTAACCAAGCGTAGCCATTTTTAATTCTTGTCGCTTTAGCTATTTCTTTATTGAGGAGGTTGTCATAAATAGTCTTAAATCCCTCTAAGCTATTAGACCTAAAAGAGAATATGTATCTAAAATAATCTTTGTCGATTCCTTTGATATTATTTTTATTTAGATTGAAGGATGGCAATATTCCAATCCTTAGGCACATCCTAAATACTTGGTGTGCTAATTGCTCACTCTTTGTGCAGTAAGAAGCTCTTTCCTTGTAATAACCTCCGTCACCCCTAAATAAGCCACACAAAAACGACCTTATACACTCGTTATTTGAGAAAAACACCTCATCAGAAAGCTTCTTGTCTCCAGCCAAAGAACCGCAAAACTTTAGACAATCTTGTGATATTCTTTTGCCGTAACACCTTACTATTGCCGTATTCCCAAGTATCTTTATTTTAGCTTCTTTATCATAAAAAACCTTAACAAGAGAGATAAAGTCATCAATATGACTAGACTCATTAGCATTAAAGGTTAACTGAATACCTTTGTATTTGTTGTCCTCTTTTAAGCCCTCGTACATTATGCAGCCTTCGGCCATATAGTAGCCTAAGAATCTACAAAAGTCATTCTTGTGATTTTTATCTCCCTCTTTGTCAATTGGGTAAACCAATATGTCGTTTTTCTCAATGCCTTGGGAGTCTACCCATTCTAAATTTTTAGGTGAAAACTTATGCACTGGTAGGCTTTTCTCTCCATTTCTTTTTAAGCAATAGACCGGATGATCGTCTGTTAGTTCTACATTAAATGGGCAATTTTGCACATTAATAGTGTGGAGATCTCCGAAATAACTCTTTTTAAATGTGTTTATTACTCTTCTATATCTTCCTTCGTGTGTTAAGACCAAGTCATCGACTTTTATGTCTTTGATCTTCTTGATGGAGTTTTTACATACGATATTAGTATTAGGAGTTAAGCACATCCAGAAGTCTCTGATATCAAAGACAATGTCTGGCTTAAAGTCTAGGCAAACTTCTTCAAAGATGAACTCGCCAAATTGATTGAAGGGACTTGAGTCGTATGACTGCATCTCTTCTCTACTAGCTCTAGGTTGAAACTCCTTGTTTGGTTGTACTCCATAGTACCTCCAAGGCAAAGATAGCCCCCTAGGATCGTTTCTTTGACCATAGGCGGCTAATTCGGCTAGTTCGTATTTTCCTGTGGAGTTTAGATACTCCATGATTTCTCTAGTGTAGGTAGCATAACCAGTGTTTAGAAAGGTCGCCTCACTACAGAAGAGGATTCTTTTTTTTCTCATTGTTCTATTTTATTTCCTTTTTTGAAGTTATCAATAGCCCATAGGGGTTGTAGGTTTGTGTAATGCCATGCTATTTTTAGTTGATCTTCCATGCCATTAGAAGCAAAATCAAAGCTGCTTAATGGCCTTATATGATCTACATGCCATTCTCCATAATTTTCCCTAGTCATACCATCTTGGAATTTAGATTCTAAATAGTCCCAAAACTCTTCCGTTTTAAGCCCTATGTAGTCAAACGTTTTTAACTTCTTCTTTTGGCCCCTTAGTCCTCTTGTTATACTATTCCTCATATTCCTGTTCATTCTTTGTATTGGGTCGGCATTGCTTTTCCTACTCTGTGCTAAGCATTTTTCTGGATTGTTCTTTCTCCAGGTTCTATTTCGCTCCCTCCTTGCTTCTGTGTTGTTTCTACAATACTCTTGTATCTTTTCTTGATTTTTGAGGTAGTATTCTCTTGCACTCCTTTTTCGCCTTTCTTCATACTTAGGATAACTTTCTTTCACCATTGCTTTATTACACTCTTTACAATAGCTAGGTTGACGTTTTCTATTACCTTGAGGATCTTTTTTATTTGTCTTGCACTTAGCACACAAAGTACTCACAGGTTTTCTAGGTCTTGGAGTATAGTACAAATCCCTAAGGCACCTTTTACATGTATTATTTTTGCCGCTTTTGTGACGTTTGCTATTTCCAAAACGACTTTCATCAAGATATTCTTTGCATCTTCTACAGGTTTTCATTTTTGCTCCCTTATCTATTATAGTCAGAAGGTTTGGAAAAGACAACCTAAATATCTGAAATTTTTTCAACGATCAGACTTCCGTCGCCCTTCTCTGAACTTCCGTAGATCATCACGTTGTTTCCTTCAAATAAGCTGTACTTATTGTCTTCTCTCGCCTCTGGAAAGACCACAACGCTGTCAATTGAGCAGGTTTCGTCCTCAATGGTCAGGAAGGACATCTCTTTTCCCTTACTTGCCCCTTCTTTCTTAACCTTCGTGTTAAACACTCGGGTAATGTTTGCGGCGATTGTTAGCTTCTTGCCCTTTTTCCCGTCTGCTAGTTCCTTACAGGTTGTATTGCCGCACATGTCTGTGGTTTCAATCTTAGACATAGAGACAGGGCAACCTAAGAACTTCACTTCCTGGTCAATGATCCACTCTGGATCGTCTTCTAGGTCGTAGGGTGGGTTCTGTAGCATCTTAATCTCGTTCAAGATAATCTGCTTTCTGGACTCTTTACTGGTCCCGCCGCCCTCTTTTTTTGTAGGTGCTAGATCTCTAAAGCAAGACTGCAAATCCTTCCATCTTCTCTTAGGGTAGTTTTCTATTACCCAGTCGGTTTCGGCCTTAGTCAAGATGCGAAAGATCTGATAGTCATATAAAACTTTGTTTCTCGTGACTTTGTCTTTGATTCCAAGGAAGAACCCAATAGACCCCAAAGTTTTGAACACTGTAGAGTTTACCTTAGGAGAGAAGAACAACAAGATTTCCATCCACGAGGTGTTCTCAATCTTTTTATTTAGATGCACAAGCATATCTTCAACAGCAATAAAAGCCTTGTCTCCATTCTTGCCAGTCAAAGACTTAATGTCCTTGATGCCAAAGTAGATGATGTCTCCAACGCAATTGAATTGACGCTTAAAATTAGCAATACTAGGAGTTTTCAATTGAAGATCAAAAAGCTTAGCTTCTGACGCTAGTTCATAAACCTCTTGGTGAGCGTCCTGTTTGTCTTTTGCGTAACGAAAATAGGCTACAAAGAACTGTTTGATATAGTGTGCCTTGAAATAAGCACTCCAATACGAATCTAGCCCATAAGCCACTGCGTGAGAATTACTGGTGGCTATTTTATTAGCATAAAAAAGATGGCTATCACTATCAACCTCAATGTCCATAGTGGGCATTGTGCCCAAGCTTTTTATTCTAACTATTTTACTAGATTTCATGTCTA
>Ga0222673_1001030_pt1 | contig 10283 bp, 17 predicted proteins | sample AntAcemetagen801_FD_179845 | JGI IMG/M metagenome (GOLD analysis project Ga0222673, IMG submission 179845) | Saline water microbial communities from Ace Lake, Antarctica - #801 | ecosystem: Environmental > Aquatic > Non-marine Saline and Alkaline > Saline | place: Antarctica: Ace Lake...
TCGACTGATCCAATCCCAATTGACTTGCTCCGCATGCTCTCTGATGAATGGTTCAGATAAGCTCTGAGATCGACTGATACAACCCCAATTGACTTGCTCCGCATGCTCTCTGATGAATGGTTCAGATAAGACCTGAGATTGGCTGATACAATACCAATATACTTGCTCCGCATGCTCCTTGATGAACGGTTCAGATAAGCTCTGATATTTGCTGATCCAATACCAATGGACTTGCTCCGCATGCTCTTTGATGAATGGTTCAGATAAGCTCTGATATTGGCTGATCCAATCCCAATCTACTTGCTCCGCATGCTCTCTGATGAATGGTTCAGATAAGCTCTGATATCGACTGATCCAACGCCAATGGACTTGCTCCGCATGCTCTTTGATGAATGGTTCAGATAAGCTCTGATATATGCTGATCCATTCCCAATATACTTGCTCCGCATGCTCTTTGATGAATTCTTGGTCGCTCAAATCAAGAGAGATATCTAAACCTACCTTTTGAGCAATGTCTTTTATTTCTTTTGTTAATGTCATATCATTGAATGCTTTTTTCAAGATCACGAACATGAGCTGCTTTTTCATACTCTTGCTCATTAATCAAATCCATCTTTAATCTACGAATGTGGTAGATATTGATTCCTAAATTTTTTAAATTTTCCTTATCCCAATTTGTAAGACCTAAAATTGTTGATCTCATCTTTTCTGTCAAAGGAAGCCTACGAAACAGTATTTCACACTGCTCTTGCAAAGATATTTGAGGACAAAAGGTATCGATTACAAAATCTGCAAGGAGTATCTTAGTGTCCTCATCCATAAAATATTGCATTCGACTCTTAATGTTCTCCTCTGATTTTTGATCCCTCAACTTGACACGTTCAATACGAGCCTTCTCTGGAGCTGTAACATAAACAACAAAATCAAACATATCTTGGATTTTATGCTCATAAACCAAAGCGGTTTCCATAATGCAATAATCAGATTCCCCCTCTTTGGATTTACAAAAATCTTCAAAACCTTTTCTAACAAAAGGGTGAAGGGTTTTATTAACCCAATCCAATTCTTCTTTATTTGGGAAGATAATCGATGCTAAAAGAGGCGAGTCAATCTCTTGACCGTTATAAATCCTCTCACCATACCTTTTAATAAGAGCTTGCTTTAGCTCCTGATTGTCTCGATAAAGCTCTTTAGCAAACTTATCAGAGTTGAATAAGGGTATTTTATAAGCTATGGATAACTCATGACAAACTGTTGTCTTCCCACTTTCCATTGATCCTGTAACTGCTATTTTTATCATGACGCTCCCATTATAGCCATTAAAAACACAATAAAAGAGATAATGAAAAAATTTCCTGACCAAGTGAAGATCGGAGAAAACCAATTTTCATAAGATTTTTGAAATTCACTTCTACTCTCATGTTTTTCGTGATTGTTGTTGTAAAACCTAAGAGCCATTAAATCCCATAGAAGATATGTTAAAAGCCAAACAAGTGTTCCAGCAACGGAGACTCCTAAAAGAGAAAATATCACAAAAGCGATAATGAAAGAAGCAGGTCTTATCTTGTTTTTATACTCAACGGAGTGAGAAAATGACCTGCTGATCTTGGGCATCATATAAAGAATCATAAATAAACAAAGAATAGATGCGACTTTTCTTAACCCCCAATGAGAAAACCCAATAATCTCTGACACGCCATCAGAATCAGTTTTAACAATATCTCCAGAGTCATTTAATTCAAGACTTGTTGTTTCTGTACTCTGAGAACCCCATTCAATAAAATGATAACTTCCAAAAGAAGTGTATTCTTCTAACACATACTGTCCCGCAGTTAATAGAAGGAAAAAGCCTAAGCCTAAAGAAAGGGAACGGAAAAATGATCCGAAATTGGTTTTAATAAGTGTGTTTTTCCAATAATCTTTCGTAAAACACTTAAACACTTGGGCTAAAAATATTAGCGCCAATAAGATTAGTAATATTAGGTAAATGCTCATTTTTTATATTGTTTATGTTTGTTCTTGTTTGTTCGTTATAGATTATAAAAAACTTGAGCGCCTGAGTTAATGTCGGTCACAGAATAATCATTTGACGGGCAAGTTGGTTGTTTTGAAATAGTTTTCATAAACTGCCTTGATTGCTTGTTTGTAAGCAGCCTTGCAATTGGGGTTACACAGCTTTTTTCTGATACCATTTTTTAATCTTATAAAAACAATAAAGGGCTATAGCCAGAATTCTGTCATCCAAAGGAATCACTTCCAGAGGAGAGTCTATCATTTATCTATGCCTCTTACCCGACCTCATCGAATTGCACTCCTTCTCGGTCTGTTTGAGTTGCACCCTTGGTAGTACGAACAGCTTGCGCCTCCTACCGTATGCAATGGTGTCCTGAACTTCCTCCCCCGATCTAAATGATCGGCAGCGATAGACCACCCTTTATTATTTTCAAAGATACAAATTAATCTTCACAATCAGAAAAATCTGTGTAATTATCATCTTCTGGTTTTCCAACCTCAAAACAATGTTTAAATTCAGCAGGCGCATCATCATAGCCGTACTCTTTCATTACCTGTTCTTCTACTTGCCATTCACCCCAATGAGCTGGGCAACGAGCTATATTCCACCTATCGTTTCCTTCACAAGAAACATAGTGGTATTCCCAAAATGTGAATTCTTCTTCCATTACATTTTTCTATAAACATCTGCTTCTTCCATCCAAGAATAATCTTTTCCATTTGTAAAATGGAACGTTAAAGCTCTTGGGAAAAAGTTGCATTTTTCAACTTTTGAAATATGCACCCACTCTCCATAAACATAGACATTATCCCCTTTATTTAGGTCTTTAGCTTTGGTGTTTCCACTCATTGATTCTATTAATTAAGATTATAACAAACCACTCTCTCTAAACCTTCAGTTAGATGAGTTTCATATATTGACAAATATAGAGGTTTTTTAACTTTCTTAAAAGCTTTTTCCATACCCCAATCTTCACCGTCAGTGATCACAATTGTATCAAACGGATTCTTGTTATGAGCGTTAAACTCCTGAACGCTTTCCACCATACTCTCAAACATTCCGTTTGGATTAACTCCTGACCCAAATTTCAAAACAACCTTTCTCATTGAGCTTAGAAAGTCTGAAAAAGTTTTAGTTTCATTGTCAACTGGGTATATAAACAACTGAACTCCGACTTCACTATCAAAGCTGGGCATAAAAATTCGAATAGATGTGCAAGGAAGAACACTTAGTATTTTATCCCAAGTTTCCTCTGTATTCATTCGATCAGCATAAATAAAAGAACCAGACCCTTCAACCAATACATTTATTGAATGTTTTTTCAACTTCATCTTACACAGAAGGAACATAAAAATGTTCCCATATACCTGTTTCAGTAATTCTGCTTGCTTTCTACTATAAAACAACCTTAATATCTTCATCACATTTCTTTTCTTCTTTAACGTGAGAAAAATAAAATTGTTTCATAACTTTTTACCGAAGACGTTTTAAAAGTTTCTAAGGCAAAAAAAATGGAGACTATTTAAGTCTCCATTTTTATCACCATCGCTTGCAAATCAAATCGGCTGCGCAGTTAGCGCACCATGAATATGGTTTAAACCTACATCTAAACCCAGAACCTACAACCCAACCTCTTGCTGCTTCAAAGGCTTGGTTTGATTTGTTGTGTCCATTTCCTGAGAAAGGATTAATGTCGATATCGATAACAACCAATTTGTCTTGGTGAGCTTTGTAAAGGTTGTTATTTTCATCTCTCATTTTTATAAGCTCCTCAGCAGTTAATCTCTTAACATGACCTTCCAATTCTTTTTCAAGATATTCAGCTACATTGATTGATCTTTGAACTTCTCCCAGCATTCTGTTAAAGATTGATCGTTCTTTTGGAGTTTTGCTTTTAGCAAAAACATAGTGAACACCATCTCTTCTTATCTCATCATACATCGCAACAACAACCGCATATTGAGTCGTGTTTCTCTTGTTATCTGAATCACACCCTACGTAAATAGATGTGTCTGGGAATTTTTCAAGGTAGTCTCTGATGTACTGCCCTAAGTCGTTGATGAAATCACCTCCGAACTTTTTAAATTGTAAGTCTAACATTATTTCTCTTTTTTTCAGTTCATAACTGTGTTTATTTATTTTCTCTTCTTGTAATAATTAGAGAAAACAAACGAGAAACTCAAGTTTGTTAGACCCTAATTATCAACTACTGCTTGGACGATATATGACCAATATTGCATCATTGTGTTGGTTGTGTTTTTAGTTCAAACCAAAACATAGCAATACCAGAGGGATCGTAATCCGCTGGTAGATAATCTTTTATGTCTCGGTTATTCACCATATTCTATCTTAATATAAAAGTAAGGTCTTGTTTTTAAACCTTTTTCTTTTGCTTGTTCTAAAATTATTTCTGATAACAAAGGTAAACCTTTGTCATCATATTTACCAGCAAATCCATAAGTAATTCCCCAGCCAATTTCTTCAACAATTACACTTCTTTTAGTAATCTGCTGAAGTTTCCTTCTTTCATGCTTCACAGACTTCATCGAGTCTTCAGCCATTGAGAATTTCTTTCTGCTCTCATGGTATTTAGCAAGAGCATAGTACATCATAATATGCTCTTCAACCCATTGCTGGGTCTCATAGTGCATGAGGTCAATTCCCAGACTTCTTTTTATCCTTACGCTGTCTGTTGCGTTTTCTCGGTTGCTTTTCCATTTGGTTTATATTTTTCTTTACCTGTTCCTTTACATGTTCCACACTTTGGCGAACCATTATCATCATAATAACCTGATCCATTACAAGCTGTACAAGGTCTCTGTTTCCAGCCCTCTACAAATTTTTTATAATGTTCTGTCCTGTTTTTTTTCCTTTCCTTGAAGTCCATATAAATAAAGCTTTCCAGAAGAGTAAACTTCTGTTCCTTGTTCATCTTTAGTTTGGTAAAAAGCCAAACTATTTTTCTTATCGTAAGTTGAACAACATTTAGTCAACTTACGATTAGGAAACGTTTCTGGATTTCTCCTTCCACAATTATCACATTTCACTAAAGGTTTCATATTTCTAAATTTAGTTGGGGCGATGGGATTTGAACCCATGTTTTCAACGACCGCTACGAATATCCAAGATATAAGCTTGGCTCGGTACACCCCAATGTTGGGGCATATAACCCCTTTTAAAGCTTTTCTGAAGCAGGTATGGCTTCTTCCAAAGATGACCCTATCTTTATGTATAAGTCATCAGGGTGAAGCCCCTCCTCCCAATCCGCACCATTCGATATGTGAAACCTTTCTACTCTCATGTGACATTCATCTTTACAAACTGTAACTCCGTTTTCTTTCACGTATCCACCGTTAGGCATTTCTGAGCGATCTGTGATGTGGTGGGCATCCAGAACTTCTTCTGGAAGGATATCACGCAAAAGCTCTTTTGGATAATCCTCACCACAAACTTGACAAGTAAAATTGTCACACTCAAAAACATCCTTTCGGAACTTACTTCTTGTTTCTTTTTTCTTGTTTCCCATCAGTAAGAAATATATATATCACCCAGAAAAATCCAAGCAATGCTAACCCAATTAATATCCAGCCTATTTCAGTATTGCTCATTTATGCTTTTTATTATACCATTTCAACTTATGAGAATCCAACTTAGCTGGAGAAGGTCTCATCTTTCCATCATCCCAAAACATCTTCAAAGCCTTATCTTTATCAATCACTGAGTTGGCTTTATTATCAACATAAGGTGACCAACCCATTCTTAGCATGTAATTCAACATTGCTGCTGGAGAATTATCATCTGTATAATCAACAACTGATGAAGCTCCATGTCTTTTTGACAACTTTTTACCATCTGAACCCATTAGTAGACCTACATGGTAGTAAAGTGGCAAATCAGCATCTAAAGCCCTATAAATCGCCACTTGCTTTGCTGTGTTGGAGATATGATCTACACCTCGAATAACACAATTAATCCCAAGATCGATATCATCGACAACTGAGGCAAAATGATAAGTTGGCATCCCATCTGATTTCCAAAGAACCAATTTCGAACAAAGATCACGATCATTATCATTGATAACAATATCACCTTTAACCCCGTCTGTCCAATGGTCATCTTTGAAATCAAAGTTAAGGAAAAAAGCGCCATCTTTTGCAATTGCTCTTCCTGAATCAACTAATCGGTCAAGATATGATTTGTAAATATCAAGCCTTTTGGACTGATAGTATACAGCGTCATAATCTAAACCAAGCCAGTCAAGAGAACCAAAAATGGAATTCAAATAATTATCGTCTGACCGATCTTTATCGGTGTCATCGACTCTCAGGATGAAATCTCCACCTGTTGACCTTGCTGCCAGATAGTTAAAATAAGCTGTTCTGGCAGTTCCAAGGTGCATGTTACCTGTGGGTGACTTCTGAAGGGGCGATTCGTGTCCTGAACCGCCCCTTAATGTTTTTTGTTGTTTTCATTATTTCTATTTTTAGTAGGAAAGGAGAGACTCGAACTCTCAACCTCTACGGTATCAGCGTAGCGCTCTAACCAATTGAGCTACAATCCTATTTATTATTCAATACAAATCATTTCAAGTAAACTATCAAACTGTTCAACACTTTGAACAACTCCTTTGAAAACATCAACCTCATCACCTCTGTCGTCAACAAAAATGCTCATTCTTGAATCTGAACCATAATGCATAGTCATCTTATAAGAAGTCCAAGAACCCATGTCGAATTCACCTTCTCTTTGATACCAGTCATCAATTGCCTTCGCAGTGTGAGAGAAACCTCTGGCTTCAATCTCAACTCTTGTAATTAAATCTCTCATGTCCTGACGGTTGGATTCGAACCAACGTTTTCAATACCGCTACAAGTTCTCCAAATTATCAGTTTGGGCTGTATACGTCAGGATAAAACAAACCACTGCAATAAGACTTTTTGCTTTCTAAGGTTAAGCCACCATTTGAGTTCCGTTAATCAGTCTGTGCCATTTAAACCCCATACGGAACAAGCAGGGTAGCGGTTTGTTAAACGAAGAGGTTTTCACCCTTCTACTTTTTCTTTTAGATCATTCCATCGAATTCTCTTTCCACCGATATGAATCCAAATGTCTCCATTTTTCATTGTATCGATTTTATCTTTTTTCACACTTCCAACTTGCCAAAAATCTTCTGTATCAATATCTGCACTTTCTTCAACAAGCTCTGCTGGTGTCTTATCTAACCTTTCATCAACAGTCCAGTAATATTTCTTCTCAGCCTCTGGGTCTTCGTTTACATGCCTTGTCATAATAACCGCACATAACACAACGTTTCTTCCAGAGTTTCTCAGGTTGGCTTCTCCGTTTCTAATCAAAAACTCCTGAGGAGAACATGGTTCTTCAACAATGTTTTCATCTCTTGATCCTTGACTTGAAATAACCAACCCATCTCTAATCTCCCACTTGAAAGTTCCATGCGGTCTTGAGATTAATAATATTGTTAACTGTTCCATTGTACTTTTTTTTCGTGACTCCAAGGGGATTCGAACCCAAATTTATGTCTCCTTAAGAGGGAGCTGCATTACCAAGTCTGCCATAGACGCATTATAAAAAATGTGTCCCCCCAGTAGGACTCGAACCTACGACCCTTCGGGTAAAAACCGAATGCTACCTGCCATCTGAGCTATAAGGGGATTAAATTTACACTTGTTCCCCCGCTGGGTAACGATCCCAACCTCACTGCTTAAAAGGTAGTTGCCTACACCTGTTTGCTACAAGGGAATGTAATTTCTGCGTTCAGAAAATCCCTCGAACTCTATGTCAAAAGTGATTTACTGTTATCGCTGTTTATATTTCTGTTTATACTTCATTATTTCTTTAATATTTTTTACTTATTCTTAGAGCCGAAGGAGGAATTCAAATCCCCAACCTGCTGAGTACAAATCAGCTGCTCTATCAGTTGAGCTACATCGGCATTATTTAATAACTTTTTCCTTCACTATACCTTTTTCTTCTTTCATGTCTACCATTCCCAATATTCAATGCCCTATAAGTAGGAGTTAATGAATGACAATTAGGACAAAGAAGTTCTAAATTATCTAACCTATTATTCTCGCTATTTCCATCTTTATGTTCAAGCTCAATCGGGATGTTTCCACTAAAGGAGTTTTTTTCATTCCAACAACACTTCATACATTTTTCTCCATGTTTTTCAACTAAATATTTTTTACAAATATCTGAACTAACTGTTGAATCTCCCGACTCAATTAATAGAAAGTTTTTTTCTACTCTATACCTATTAGAACACTCTCTGCTACAAAATTTTCTTTTCTTCGTTTTTTGTTTTTTAGAAAATTCTATACCACATCGTTTACATTTACTCCCAAAATACTTGTCCTTTAATTTATTGTTATAAGTTGCCGAACAAGAATGGTTACAAAACTTTTTAGGATCAGATTTCGTTGTTTCAAAAGAAGATTGACATTCTAAACATTCCCTCTCTTCTCTAAATTCATTAAAATCTTCATATCGTAAACCCAATCTATTCAATTTGTTTTTTACTGAGTCCCGACTTCTCCCTAATTCATCAGCTATTTCAAAAAAGTTGCATCCCTGCACCAAAAGTTCTTTAGCTTTTGATATTTCTATTTCTTTCCACCTCATGTCATTTTTAGTTTTTGTTTCTATAAACAATATAGAAAACTAAAATGAGCTTATCAAGTGAGTCGAAACATTTTGATCTCCGTGTCGGGATCGAACCGACCAGCTCACATCTCTGTGACTCCTGATTACAAGTCAGGTACTTTCGCCTTCTCAGCCTACGGAGAATATTTAATTATCACTTTTGATAATCTTTGTAAACGAGAATGGGTTCGAACCACTGACCTCCACCTTGTCTGGTGGTACTCTGACCGCAAGAATCGTTCAATCTATCTCTTTAAGGTTAATTCGAAATCCCCTTAAAGCTTTTGAAAGCTTTCATCCATAACTGAGCTACTCATTTATGTTGATCCGATGGTGGGCTTCGATCCCACGACCTCTTCCTTACCAAGGAAGTGTTCCGCCAGCTGAACTACATCGGCATATTTAGTATCCTGCTTCTTTAATTTGACTTTTCAAATCATCTTTCAGAATACTTCTTGTTCTCTTTTTTTCAATTCTTCTTTCCTCTACGATATCCTTTCTAATTTTATGAACCATCTTAAAATTTCTATCCTCCATATCTTCCATTGAAATCGAATCTGTGTTACAAGGAGTTATTCCTACATTTACACAATATGGTTTCATCTTCGGACTCTGTTCTTTACTCTTTTTCATCATTTCAATATTTGATCCCAGACAGGACTCGAACCTGTGACCTCCCACCTATTAAGGCGGGCGCTCTACCAACTGAGCTACTTGGGACGGCTACCTTTAGTTTTCTCGGCAAAGATTACCATCAGCAGTTAGACATAAGACATTGTTCATGGATTGCCGTCCACTTTTAGTCTTTCCAGTCCATTTGGGTGCATGAGGAATTTTGAAATCCCGACCTCTCGAATCACAATCGAGCGCTCTTCCTCTGAGCTACACACACCATATATTTGTTTCTCCTTTCGGATTGGTACAAAAACAACCATCACGGGCAGCATGACGAGAATCGAACTCGCAACGGAGAATTTCTTCTCATGGGGTCACAACCCATTGCATCCAACCAATAGACGCTTCACACTGCATATTAAATAAACTATTTCAAGCTTATTTTGTAGGAGTAGAGGGATTCGAACCCCCGACATACAGTGGATGTAAACCACCAGCTCTTCTCACTGAGCTACACTCCTATTTGCCGTCAAGTGAGGAATCGAACCTCTAATTTGTCCACGAATCCGAAGATTCTCATGGCTGATTCTGCGCAGAACCACAGCCTCCTTAACGATAATAAAAACAAGCAAGTTAGCCCTCGATTTTGCCAGTTCGACCTGACCCATTGCATTGCTTGACTTTCAGCTTCACACATAATTATTACACTATGACGGCTTGAGTCCGAGGAGGAAGCAGTCTCACTGTTCTACCTAAACCTCACTTGTTTTATTGCTCCTCAGGTAGGATTTGAACCTACCTGAGGAATATAAGTGTCGCAAATTGGAATCGAACCAATGTCTCCCGCTTAGAAGGCGGAGGAACAACAATAATGTCATGAATAAATCATGTAATCTAACGCTGTACGTTAGGCGCTCTACCATTGAGCTATTGCGACATATTTCAAATTTCACCAAACCAACCGTTGTTGATTTTGTATTGAGGGCGGTGA
>Ga0222673_1001034_pt1 | contig 10257 bp, 24 predicted proteins | sample AntAcemetagen801_FD_179845 | JGI IMG/M metagenome (GOLD analysis project Ga0222673, IMG submission 179845) | Saline water microbial communities from Ace Lake, Antarctica - #801 | ecosystem: Environmental > Aquatic > Non-marine Saline and Alkaline > Saline | place: Antarctica: Ace Lake...
GAAGCAGAGAAAGCCGAGATTGTAAACAGGAGTAATGCCGAACGCGAATCATTATTGAAGCAGATGGAATTGCTAAATGCTGATAATAGAGCAAAGGAAGCTGAAGTCACATGGGCAAGGCAAAGAGAGCAGCATCACATCAAAGAAAGAGAGCGCCTAGAAAATGAGAATGAAGAACTTACTAAGCTACTTAATAGTCGCCTTCCTGCTGACCTCTTGCGCTAGTCGCCGCCCTGTTCAAGTTGTAACAGAGTACGCGATTGTTCCGCAGACATTCCAAACTATCCCACCCATCCCGCCTATCCCGACTGAGGAAACTATAACAGTTGGGGAGGCGATTAATCTGGCTAATCGGCTCAGAGTCTCTAATTGCATATTGCGCTCGCGTTATCGTGAATTATTAAGGTATGTGACGCAGGGTAAAGTCGTACTCGATGACCCTAGCAACTTGGAGTGCCCAAAATGACTCTAACCGAGTATCGAAAGCTACTTAAACCAGCTCAAGACAAAGCAATCACGCTCCTAATGGATATGGAGAAGAAACACGGCTCAGGGATAACGCTAGACCCCTGCAAAGACGCTCTAAAATGCTCACGTCATGCGATCAGCAGCGAGCTAGAGGAAGATAATCCAGACGGCTCAACACATGCGGTGGCGGCTTTAGTCAGAGCTTATAAAATCGTTTTAGCGGAGGGATAACTTGTACAAGTCACTGAGAGATTTTGTAGAAACAGATAGGCAAGCTGAAATACTAGAAGCTTGTATTGAATTCGGTTCAAATAAAAAAGCGGCTGAAGTTTTAGACATCAATCGCAGGACAGTAGATAAGACCATTACCCGAATCAAAGTAGCCAAAGCTAAGCGCCAAACAGAATTTGATAATGGCGAGATTCGACAACATAAAGACGGTTTCAGCACGGAGCGCACTACAGAGCAATACGGAGCAAATGGTGAGTTGCAGCGCGTATGGGTAAAGACCAAAGCAGACAAGAACGAACAGGTTGTTAACTTTCTTGATGAGTTCAAAAGCAAGATACCCAAAGCAAAAATAGTACCCGCCAGCAAGCCCGCCAATTCTGAACTATTAAACCTCTATACGATCACCGATTATCATCTAGGGATGTTGTCATGGAAAGAGGAAACAGGCGCAGATTGGGATACTGATTTAGCGGTTGATACTCTTATTCAATGGTTTGCAGCGGCCATCAAAGCATCACCACAAGCGGATGAATGTATATTTTGTGAGTTGGGTGATTTCGAGCATTACGATGGTTTAGATTCTGTCACTCCGCTACATAAGCACGTACTAGATTCTGATACCAGGATGGTTAAGCTGATACGCTCGTCTTTAAAAGTGAACAGAACAGTCATTCAAATGTTACTCAAGAAGTATCAAATCGTTCACGTAATCATTGCAGAAGGTAATCACAATCTAACTGGTTCAGCATGGCGACGTGAAGCATTTGCAATGCATTATGAAGATGAGCCAAGGGTGAACATCAACACGGAAGTTAAACCCTACTACGCTCAGAAGTTCGGCAACAACGCTCTATTCTTTAGCCACGGACACGTTAAAAAGATGGGTTCGATTGATACCGTTTTCGCTGGTCTATTCCCTGAAATATTCGGGCAGACTAAAAAGCGTTATGCTCATATGGGACATTTACACCATGATAAAGTTTTAGAATCTAACCTGATGCGTATCGAGCAGCACAGAACACTAGCCGCGCCAGATGCCTATGCTATCCGTGGAGGCTGGTTATCTGAACGCGACGCCAAAGTGATCACATACCATAAAAAATATGGCGAAGTTGATAGGCGGACTTTATCATTCGATTACATCCAGTCTGTATAACTAAAGGTATACATCCCACCCTGCATTGTATACCTATACTGCTCAATCCTTCCACGATCGGCAAGTATCTCGCAACGGCAAGCCCAACTTGAATTAGAGCCCCCCACTAATCCAACTTACGCAATTAGCACAATGGCAAGCGTCAGGAACGCCACTAACCCATTGGTTAACTTCTCTAAGTTTGGCATAAAGCCCGCTTACTTCTGCTTGCTTTGCAAGCAAAGCTTTTCGAAGATCGTCAATTGTTTTCAAAGCAACATCGCTCGAATGTTTCGCCACTCGCTCTCTAGCCGCATTCAATCCAGACGTCGGCACATAGCATGACGGACTCGAGACGTCGCCATGATAGCCTGATACTGTCCAACCGTCGAAAACCTGATTCATAACGTGATCTATAACTACATCAGCACAACTTAAAGACTCAATCAATTCAACTGCTTCATGCTCTTCAAGACTGTCGATCAGATCATCAAAGACATTAAGCCTCAGACTGATGAAGCCATTTTCATATTTCACTTCGCTCATTTGTTATCCCCTATCAAATGTTGACCACATGCGGCACACCGTCTTTAGTGTGAGCGGCTGGAATCTCAAAGTAATTCAAAGTTCCACTGCTGTCCGAGTAATTCGACCCATCCCACAATTCGTCTAGCGTCATTTTTGCGTAATTTTCCGCATTGTCCGCGTCTTTTAAAAATCTTTCACAATCGAATCTTAGGGCTTGCTCAAAATCTTTGTTCATTTCGGCAGCGTCAAGTAGCAATTGCTCATGATCTTCACTAACCCACTCGCCAGCGTTGTCGATGTAAGCGTCTTTGTAGTTTGAAATGTTCATTTTTGTATTCCTCTTAGGTTTGAGTCGGGCTAATCCCGACTCCATGTAAGTAATTATACGTTAATTCGTAACCCTGTCAACCTTTATTTGATTTATTTTTACGATATTCGCGCCAAAGATTCAAAATAAGCTCTTTTGCCTCTCTCAATAACAATATCCTCATCAAGTGATTCGTATTCTGAGGTAAGTAGATCAGAATCATTCAAAACATCAAACAACGAAGACGCGCCGTAGTAGCTACGTGCTGCATTTTCTTTAATTAAATATGTAGAGTGCTGGCCAAACGCTACATATAAGCCATCCACTTCTTCAACGTGCGTGATGAAATCTTCTAATAGCGACGAAGCAGCGGCGCAGTCAGCGTCTTTAAAACTAGCAAAGTAGAATTTGCTTAGCTGATTAAATATAGCTACATGAGACTCGTTGTTGTAGTCGTAATCTTCGTCATCTATTAAATGTTCGCTATCGCCCACGTCTGGCAGCTGTAGCGACGCAAAACCACAATCGTTTTTGGCGTATGAACGAGTAAATGAAAACTCGATTGCTGTTTCTCCTAATACAAATGAAATATTGTCGATTTTATGCGCGTTCATTTTTGTAATCCTCTTTAGTTTTGAGCCGGGCTAATCCCTACTCCATGTAAGTAATTATACGTTAATTCGTAACCCAGTCAACCTTTATTTGATTTATTTTGCGATATTTTCTCATATAATTTGCATGTTGTTTGTCGGCCTAGTTGCTTTGTTTTTTGTTATTAGATCAGCAGCCAACTTTGTCGCATTTGCTTCGGTTTTTATCGCGGGATGTTCTATAACGCCGCCTTTCAAATCTCTAACTACAATGCCTTCATCCTCGATTCTTTCTGCTGCCTGCTCTGCTATGATCAACTGCCGAGCGATGAGTTTAATTATTGCTTCTGGCGTGTTTGGCTTGCATTGCGCCCTCACATATTCAATTGTTGACTTCATGGGTACACCTCGGTTCATTTAGATTTGATAGATTTATCCATTCCGCTTGGCATAGCTTAAACTGCTCTGTTTCCGTCACGCCTGACAGTTTCGGCTGGTCTGTTTTTTGCTCACCAGGCTTAACCTCTAAAAAAATAGAATTTGTTATTTGCTCCAAGAACTCTGCAAAATCTTTATTCTCCGATATTTCCAAATTTTCAAGCCTTGGATTTCCGTTAAGGTTCATGGATGTTCTGATAACTATATCAAATTTAGCATTTCTGACGGTTATAAATTTGGCGTGTGTGCTTATTTGTCGTATTGAATCAACACCAAAAAGCTCCAGCATTCGCTCATAATATTTAGGCTGTCTACTTTTAAACGATATATCAACGATCATCCGAAAAGACAGAATTTCTGACTGCTCCATCAAAGCAGCCGATCTGTCTAAGTGTGCGTGAGCTGCAGTCCACGTGCTAATAATTACGTGCGCTGGGCCTGTTTGCTCAAGAACACAAGCCAATGCGTCTATCAATGAAAATTGGCCGTACGTCAATATAAAATTGTCGGTGTTTTTTTCAATCTCGCCCACAGCGATTCTAGCCGTTGACTTTTTGCAAACTCTTATTTTTTTTCCGTCGTTCTTTTTTGTGAATGATTTCGCTTTCATGGTTTAACCCTGTCAACCTTTATTTGATTTATTTTGCGATATTCGCGCATATATTCCGCACGATCTCGGTAACCTCTGGCGTCCTTCTCGGGCGGCTTACCAGCCCTACTTCTCGCTTTGGCTAGGCGATTGTATTCGCGTCGCTGTGCAGCGTCTGATTCGCTCAGGTCGGCTATTTTCTTATGTGTCATGGTTGTACCATAAATTTGTCTTGCTCGATGTTGTTAAGCTTAAAGAATGGCTCAATGTCGTTGTAGAACTTGCTGCCGGCGCAAGCTCTAGGCTCTCCATTTAACTTTAAAGGCCAGGGCGAGATCGGTCTGCCCCTTCGCCACTCAAACGTCCAACCGTTAAAATTGTAAACATCATATGTGGCTAAACAAACTATTACGTCATTCATTCTACCACCTCAAGACCCTCAAGCTCGTAGCCCTTCTGTAGACCTAGTATCTTCACCGCAATGATAGTTCCTGCCGACAGGTATGACTCAACCCCACCCTCGTATAACCACACATCTTCAAGCTCCCATTTGAGACGATTCGCTATGTCGTCAGACTTCATAGTAAAACTAGCCGACACACCTTCATAGTCACAGCAATCTACCACTAGCCCATTAGGCAATACCATTGAACCATCGTTAAAGTGCCAATGGTTTAGTCTTGGTCGGCAATAGTCATAGCTGTATGCATCCTCTTGCCGTAGATAAGATAGCCCAGCATCATTGTGTGATATTAGTCGCCCAATCTCAAAAATTCCTTTTTGGAATAATGGGCTTTGGCTAAACTCGCAATCAAAATCCCTACCCACGAACGCGCTCATATCTATCGGCTTATCTGTCACTGTCTGCTCCTATGCGGCTCTCTGTTTCCCAAATCTCATTATAAACATCAAGTTCGCTACTCAAAATCATTAGATTGTTATAGATGCAATAAATAAAATCCTCGAAAACCTCTACTTCTGTATGCCCCTGGACTTTAGACACTAGATCGCCCAAGAAATAACAAAAACCTGCCAACTTATGCTTAATCCAATCACTCACTGTCTGCTCCTATTCGTTAAAAAAGATCGGTTGTGTGCGGTCACCATGGGTAATCACTCATGACTCCACCTCCAGCTTCATTAACATTACTGGCAGTGTTTTGCTCATAAATGCGTGATAGCTCTTTCCGCTAAAACCAGCTTGTATAGGCGGTACGTGCAGCAATAGTGCTTTGGTCAACGTAAACGCCTCTTCAAAATCTATACCAAACTTTTTGTAAAGTTCTTGCTCTACATACTCATCATCATCGCGTTGATCGTCGGTAATATCCAGCATGTCTGCAATTAATTCCTCAAATTCAAAACAGTTCACTTCACCACCTCAAGTAGTTCAGGGTTCTGGTGGATGTTGCCGATTACTTCTGCTGTCAGCAAATCCTCGCAACCAGAAAATTCTTGCGAATGCTGATCGTTCTCAAAAAGCCAAGAGGTATATTCAAAAATAACTTCACAGTTACCTATACCAGCCACAATGCAAACATCACCCTCGAATATCTCAACACCGTTTTTGTCTTTTAAGCCTGTGTATTGCATTATATCCCAGCGATCAGGTTTGTCCAGAATCTCTTGAAAGCAAGTCGCTGGTATCGCGTCACCGCTCGTAAACATATCTGTGAAGTCGTAAGCTCCTTGAGCGTTTTCATACATTACCCGCTCTTGTTTATCCCACGCTCTAAATTTAATCTCTCTCACTTCACCACCCCCTCTACACTACCGCGACAAGCTGCTTTAATCGCTTGGGCGTGTAGTATTGCGTTCTCTTTAGTGTCGTGCGACATTAATGAAGCTTCCTCGGGAGTTAACCGGTCTTTGATGTTCCACAACAGCGGCATCAGAGGATCAGCAAGATACGCGCCACCTTCCACCGGCTCAGGATAGTGATGTTTAACCCCATCCGCGCCCATGAGGAACGGCTGCTCTTTGATGGTGTAGGCGTTTGCTAGAGCGGTGGCTTGGATGGACATCGGAAAGCCATCCACTCGTATAGCCTTGCCTTGAATTAACGCCTCCCCAATGTGAGCCAAATCGCCATCGACAAGTCTTTGGAAGTTATTAACTTGTGTGTCTATGGATAGCTGGCTGTTATCGTTAAATGCCAAGCTATACAGATTCATTATCTTTGCTTGTTTTTGTTCCGTGTTCATATTTATTTCCTCTTTTCTAAAGTTGCGCGCTAATCTCACTCATTGCTTTCCTTGTAGCGTTCTACGATTCTTCTCGCTGTTTCAATGTGTTCGTCATTTAATACAAATTCTCCATAACCGAAATCGACCCCGACCATTGCTACAGCCTCAATCAACTCGTATGGAACTTCTACTTTTTCTGTTGGATTGCTCATTGGTTAACCCCTATAAAATACGGATGCTCTAATTCAATTTCAGCTATTTGCTCTTCGTTCATATTTCCTCGTGTCTAAAGTTGCGCGCTAATCGTACATAACGCGCTTAGGTGTCGATAATGTCGCATCAGAAAGGCAAATCTATGTCATCATCAAACCCTGCCGCTGGCGCTTGGTTCTGGTTAGATTGCTTGCCCTCGCCCTTCCAGAACACCTTGACGTTGCCTAAGATAGCGCCCTTTGTTCCCTGCTCCTTCTCTTCCTTGCTAACGTCTTGCGTCACCATTCCGTTATCCCCATACTCGCCCTGATTATCTATATCAGCGAATACAGTAGCGTCTAGATACTTAGCGCCATTCTTGCCCTGAAATAGTCGGGCTTTGTCTATTTTTGTCACATCAATCTTAATACTCATTCCAATCTTCATTTTTACTTCTCCGTTACGTTCATTAGTCCTATTGTTGCCATTACGCTGCCTCTACTTGTGTGATTGCTGGTTTAAGTTTTGCCACGCCCTCTACGACGCGAAATAATATTGATTCTGCTGTTTGAACAAAACCCTCGATCCATTCATCATCGCGCTGACAGGTCAGCAGTAACGGGGCTAAGTCGGGGTGGTACGCTAGAAAATCCCACTCACTCAATCCCGAAACAAACATCGAGAGTTGTAGCTGAGGGATGTACTGAGTTGGTATTTTGTTTTTCAGTAAGTAAGAAACTTGCGTGTGTGCAAGCGGGGATTTAATCTCTAAGCCTCTGACTAGAAAATCGTCGGTATAAACAAGTCCATCAGGCGAGCAGGAGTAGTCATTCTCTTGGAGCATCGCAACCTGCACCACATCAACACCCTTTGCCATTTCATACCATGTGCGCGCTTCTATTTCTATTTCATGCCCTCGCTCCATTGCCGCGCTAGTGAACCCACTCTCAATAGGCTTGCCCATAACGCGCTCTGCTATTAAGCGGTTAACGTATGATTCGACCTTAGCCCCTGTTGCTGGCTTGCCTGTTGGCGTGTAAATTTCTCCCGCACTAGAAGCCGAAATAAGACCAGACCGCAAAAGTTGCCATTCTGGACTCCCTTGTTCGAACTCGTTATGAACCTGCATTTTTACGCCTCGTTTCTAGTGATGTATTAATCTGCCTTTTAACGCTGGTGTAGTTTATGCTTGGTATCTGCTTTAGACTGTCTACTTTGGCGTGCTTGTAGAATGCTGATTTAAAGCCGTTGAACTCACCCTCGCAATCAGACAAAAGCGTATCAATCTCTTTCACTTGCTCATCTGTTAGCCATTGAAAAGGTAGGCGACCATCAATATCTTCATCGGCAGTGGTAAGCCCTAACGCGCCCACTAGCGTATATCGCTGCAAGTATTGAACGGTAGAGCCAACAGCCTGCACTGAGTTTTTAGATCCGCTGGTGTCGGCTTCTGCCTTCATTGTGGTTTGCTCACTATGACCGTCTATGTGAGACAGTACGCAAGTGACCTCTATGCCTTCTTTGTGGTCTTGCTCGAACCGAAAGGACAGGCCGCAACCCTGCAGTGTGGATTTGATCTGCCCCACAATGTCGGCTAGTGGCGCATAGCTGAAGTTGTGGCCTGTTTTCGTCTTAGTGATTCTAGGCACTTCAGCCTGAAACTGTGTGACAGCAATTAGATACGCTGTCTTAGATTGCTTGGCCTCGTATCGCTCCTGTAGCGCCATTAGCTTCTCGAGCTGGTCAATGTCAGCGCCTTTATTGATTGCCATTTCTAGCAGATTGCTTGGAGTTGTAACGCTCCCCATATCCTGTTTTTTAACTAACTGATTCATGTCTACTCCCTTCTTACGCTAAGCGTTTTTTATGTTCGGTTACGTCCGCTTCGGCTCTTTCCATCATCGCGACAAACAGATCGAATGCTAAATCGTGCCATTCCTGAGTATGATAATCATATAATGAGTCCGCCAAATCGCTTAGCCGATCGCTGTACTGATCAAGATTATCGCCAAACTGGACAATAATATCTTCACTGCTAACGACTATTCGCTTGTTAGCTGCTCGCTCTTCATTGACTGTGCCGACTGTCATTGTTCTACCTCTCTATCAGATCTCACAATATCCACCATATTAGAGATACAATTAATACGGCGTATAATGCTATAGCACAAGCTATAAAAATGACTTGATCGCGCCATAATAATTTCTCGCGGCGTTTCTTATTGAGCTTGTACTGGCTCGGTTGTGTGTTGTAAATCATATCAAACCCCCCAAATAACTAGCGCACACAATTAAGACCGCGCCTAGTGTTATGGTCAAGCAAATGGATATTAGCTTGTTACGTGCCTGACGCTTAAAGTATAAACCCTCTTTCAATTTCAATAGATCGTGATTCATGACTCACCCCCAGAGCGTTCAATCATATAAGCCTTGATCGCGTCTAGAACTAGCGTTCCCGCGTCCATAGTTTGCTTTTGTGTGGGCTGGTCACCTACACATCGCGCGATGTTGTATAAGCTCATTAGTAGCTCATCGTTCTCGCCGATTGCCTCATTTGCAAAAATTAGCGCCCCATTCTTGCCGTAGTATTTTTCATATTGATTAAACATCTTTTCGAATGCTGTGCAATCGCTTGTGCATAGTTCTTCAAAATTGAACTGGCTTAGTGTTATATCTGTCATTGTTTTACCTCTTTCTCAATAAATCCTGTTGGCTTTGCGGGGGCTAAGTCAATAGCCATAAAAATAAAATCTTGGTACTTTCTCCAGAATTTGAGGGCGGCTTTTCCATCCATTTGAATTATTCGCTCATCGTCAAATTCGCGCCACTCGTTAATGGGGTGTTTTTCGCAGCCAATTTGAAGAACTTCTGAGGTGTAGCAAATTGGATATTTATCAAGTTGAATTGATTTTAAATAGTCATTAATGCCGCTGCTGGCTCCGTCTAGGATGGCTCCGGCTAGGTTGGCTCCGTCTAGGATTGCTCGGTTTTTAACACCCCACTTAACGGCCAAGCCAAGCTTGATTGGTCGGATCTCCCCTTTATCGCAATCTATATCTGCGGTAAAATTAACATCACCAGAAAATCTATTTAGTACGTCGAATTTCATGCTGCCTCCTTTTCTGCTCGCTTTGGTTTAAATAGATAGCCGAAGCCGTTTCCGTAGCCGGTGCCGTCCCCGTTTCCGTTTCCGTAGGCGGTTCCGTAGGCGTCTCCGATGCCGAATCCGTCCCCGTTTCCGTCTCCGTTTCCGCCGCCGGTGCAGTTTCCGTTTCCATTTCCGAAGCCGTTTCCGTAGGCGTCTCCGCCTCCGATGCCGTCTCCGTCTCCATTTCCGTAGCCGTTTCCGTAGGCGTCTCCGAATCCGAATCCGAATCCGTCTCCGTTTCCGATGCCATTTCCGTCGCCGTCGCCGTGCATATTGGCCGCAGTTTTTATATATTCTTGCTGGTCTTTATCGGCAATTCTTAGTAGAGTTTTAGTGTCCAGAATGGGGCGCAAAATATTGTTATCGCGCATAAAATCTGCAACGCCTTCAACACAAGCACCCGCCGCGCAAACATCGACATGAGTTAGCTGTTTTTTTACGCTGC
>Ga0222673_1001036_pt1 | contig 10232 bp, 18 predicted proteins | sample AntAcemetagen801_FD_179845 | JGI IMG/M metagenome (GOLD analysis project Ga0222673, IMG submission 179845) | Saline water microbial communities from Ace Lake, Antarctica - #801 | ecosystem: Environmental > Aquatic > Non-marine Saline and Alkaline > Saline | place: Antarctica: Ace Lake...
TCAGCAGACTCAGCATACTCAGCGGCAGACTCAAATCATTACATTTGGCTATCAGAAACACTAATTAAAATAATGAATACATGAACAACAAACAACAAGCACTACAACAAGGTAAAGACATAGAGAGTGCATTATTAGACTTAAACTAAATAAATATGAACCCTAAACAATGCACAAATTGCGACAGAATGACCACACTAGCAGATAACTGTGTCTCTTTCAGACAGGAGCAGATCAAAGAGGAAACAGCCGAGCGTGACGAGGAGAAGCACCTAGACGACATGGAACACGCCACATTACCAGATTATAACCCCACAGACTAATGAAAATAGAACAAGAATATCTAACTAAAGATGAAGATAGTGATGAGATTAACGGAGCAATAGCGATTTCTTTTGATACTGATATTGCTACAGATGGATTTCAAGTTAGTTTTTCAAGTGGAAAATGGAGTCTCTACGGATTTGTTAGAGATTACAAGATTTTTGAACTAAAAACTCTTGAAGCAGAAGACCTTGAAGCTCTGGTCAAAGCATTTAGAATCCAAATCGATAATGAAGAATAACAATGACTAAAATATCAGAAATCATACCTCACATAGAGGCAGGCAAGACGTACGCAGAGATAGGCGTGATTTACGGAAAGAAAGAACAGACTATACAGAAGTGGGTCAATAGATTAAGAGACAATGGGTTCGACATTCCACCAAGAAAACCCGGAAGACGTAGATTAAAACTGTAACTTGACAAAAGCCCTTGACATTGCTACCATATGGCTATGTCCCACGGGACGCCGACATATGGCAATCATATGTTGTAATGATACTCTCTCAACTCAATATACGAAAAGCGCCCCGGTCAGAGGAGCTTTTTTCTTTAATCCTCCTCCTCCCACGTTATTTCTCTACTTGCCACGTCGGCTATGTCCTCGATCCCCTCAATTCTCCTAACTATCTTCCAATCCACCTCCGACGCGATAGCCCACGACAGGCCACTCTCTTGTTCCCCTCCTGAACGTGTCACAACGCCCACCGCACTAAGATTCTGTAAGATTAGACCTGTTACAGAGGTAGCAAGCCCTAGTTTGTCTGCAATGGAGCTAGTTGTTTGATATTGGTTATAATCTACGCTAGCAAGGATCTTCAAACAGATTCTCTTCTCCTCATTAGCTAAAGAGTACCCACACCAGTCAATTGTAAGCATGTTTTCCTCTGTCAGCTTCATTTCTCCAGTCTCATAGTGATTCATTAGAGCAATCGCCTTGGCAATAGTCATAAGTTGCAGAGCCACACGCATAGGCATAGCCGGAACAGGCACACGGACAATCTTATCTCCCTTAAAGTCCATAGAGACAGCCGTTCTAATCCTCTCAGCGAATGAAGCCACCTGGATTATCCTTTCTTCCTCTTCTTCACTCAGTTTAACTTCCAGATTATTGTCCTGCGCATTCATAAACACCTCTTTAAGGTACTCAGCATAGAACCCTGATAACTTCTCATCTAGTTCCTTGCCAAAAATCTTACGCTCCAGGGCCAACTTAGTTGCTTTATGCCCATCGTACTCTTTCATACGATAATAGATGAATCTTTCACCCATATCAGCCACTTCCTCGAAGTTTCTGTATAAAGATGGTGTAGATCCTGCAATAACGCCCAAATGACCTCGCCATTCTATAGGCTTGGCGCTGTTACCACTGTACTTAATCATTTCCCCGTCATAGAGCATACGGAACTGTGAAAGAATGGTGGCCCTAGATTCCGCGCTCTTACTAAATAGTACAGTTAGATCCGAGATAACTAAAAGCCCATGATCGCCTATCTTTTTAAGCAATGAAGGATTCTCTTCTCCTTTTGATACCTTAGCTCCTGAAAGGAATGTATTTTCAGTCAGATCATCTACCCTATGGATAAATTTCCCATCAGTAAGTGACAATGGCCGTAGGATCTGTGACTTTCCACCAGACGAAGCACCTATGATAACCAACCAGACTGGATCCCCTAGTTTCATACGCGTAGCTAGAATAGAAGCAAGTGAAACGTCAATTATCTTTGTGTCTTCAAAGTATTGATATTTCTGCACCTCTGTTTTTAGCTCGTGTAGTTTCATGTTAGTTTATTTAGCTCCTTAACTGCCTGTGCAAAGTCACAATCATTCTGTTCCATGTACACATTGATAGAGTCATATGGCTTTTGACAACCACCAAAACAGAACGCGTTGTTTGTCGCCTCATTGTAATGAAGTGATCCACTCTTCTCATTGTGAAAAGGACAGATTGCTTTCTTGTCTCTTCCAAACTCCAGGAGGTTGACTATCGGATATGCCTTGGCGTTAGTAACTGCGTCTGAATCAAATGTCTTTCTCTTGACATTCTTAGGCGCAACTTTTGTGTGAGCTTTTATATAAGCGTCATGGAAAAAGGTAGAGCCGTAGCACGCCACTCTCTTTGACATATGACTCTTCACATCTGCTATGTCATTAAAGTGAATTGCAGTTTCGAGCAATGTCCTTAGATCTCCACCATTAGTTACATAGTCAGAGATATCCTTGATGTTAGGACGGTCTGGAATAAACATCACTTTGGCATGTGGAATAAGATCCAGGATCTTTACAGTCCCCTCGCCACCAGTAGAATCGTTATCTAAACAAATAATAACTTCCTTATCTTTCAGATACTCCGCCCACTCTTTCTGGAAAGACAAAGCACCACCTGTAGATGTTACAGCCGGGATGTTATGTGACCACGCAACAAGGCAATCTTTCTCTCCTTCTGTTATTAGAATACGATTATGTCCTTCTGTGAACGCCTTAAAACCACCGTATAACGTGACCTTGCCTCCTTTGTCATACCAATACTTAGGTTTCTCATCTGAGAGCGGTGAGCGTCTATATTTATTAAAAGAAAAATCTCCAAATATATCTACAACGGGAATTGTAATGCTCTCCTCTCCACAAATACCAAAGTCCTCTAGTACCTGATCCGTTATTTTCTGGCTTGTAAGCCAAACTTTCAACTCCATATTAAATTTCATAAATACATTGTAGCTTTTAAAACTTCTTATGACAATTTTCACATGGGGATAACATAGGGTAAGTGTGGTATGATGCCTCTATAAATGAACTACGCACATCAGACTAAAATAATAGACGACGATCCTTTGTGGTCTGGCTTCTGGTTAGGCTGCGGATCAGGCAAGACCAGGATTGCTCTTTCACTTGCAGAGGGCGACACGCTAGTCATCTGTGAGAAACAACAGAGAGAAGATAAGACGTGGGAGAAAGAAGTGGATAAGATGGGGATAACTATTCAGCTAACAGTAATCTCTAAAGAGGATTTTAGGTTAGATAAATTTGAATATAGAAAATATGACACCGTTATATTAGACGAAGCCACGTGGGCCATGGGTGTAAGACCTACCGAGAGGCAGAAGAACTATAAGAAATATCCAGACACATCTAAGGTCTTTATAAAACTTAAAGCTTTCCTGGACGACATACAGCCTAAGAGGTTCTATCCTGTTACAGCCACTATCACCAAAACACCATTCACTGTTTTTGCTGCCGGTGTCCTCTTAAACAAAATCTCATATGATAAGTACCATGCGTTTAGGGATAAATTTTATTTCAGATTACCAATGAGCGGTTGGACAGATATATATTCTGTAAAGGACTACCCAGAGGTGGAGGATGATATTGCGAAGATAGTGAACAAACTAGGCTATACCGGGAAACTATCCGACTGGAATGATGTTCCAGACCAGACGTACATCACCAAGAAAGTAGATCTTACAGCAGACCAGACAAGGCATCTAAAGGACATTGTCCTTGAATACCCTGATAAAGTTAGTCAAAATGGTAAAAGACATCAGGTAGAGAATGGTGTTCTGTTAGGTAATGAGTATGCCCCGGATATAACTATTAAAGATAATAAGATAGAGGCGCTCCAGGACTACGCGCTACAATTCGATACAATGATTGTTGTTGCCAAGTGGACAAAGCACATAGAGAAAATCAAAGAGGCTTTTCCCGACGCATATGTTCTCAATGGAAAGACCAAGAATAGAAGTGAACTAATGGAGACACTAAGAGATAAGAATAAGTACATGCTAATCGTGCAGGCTGGAATTTCAAAAGGTTGGGAGCTTCCTAAATGTGAGGCAGTTATCTTTGTGTCTAATGATTATAAATGGGAGGACTACAATCAAATGCACGGGCGCGTTCAGAGGGCTAATAACATTAAGAAGAATGTTTATATAAATATCGTGGCTAACTATCCAAAGAGTATGGACAACAGAGTATTAGCAACCCTAGAGAGAGGGGACGATTTTAACGACGCACTCTAATGCAAAAGAAAGAAGCAAAAAGCTCAATACAATTTAGACACTGGCTCATGGCGAACCCTATGAAGATCCGGTGTTGGTTTGAAATGAAAGATTCCAGGGGTAAGAAAACTTTTAACTTAAAGGAATGGAAAGAAGAACAACGCGACTATGCTGAGGCTCTAAAGTATTCCAAGAAGGGTGTACTGGTTAGAACAGAAGGATCTACTGGACTTCCAGATTATAAATATGCATATCACGAACCCACCTTTGTTGTTATCAATTTCCCACAAGGATTTTTAATTATAGGAGCAGAAACATTGGCATTGCACACAGGCAAGAGCATAACCTTCGAGAGTGGTAGCGAACTGGCAATCCACGCGATAAAGAAAAAGCCCCACTAGGTGAGGCTGTTTCGCGTTAGAACGCTTCTTCGTCCTTCTCATCTTCTTCTGGTGCAGATGAACCTCCTGCTACTCTATCTTCGTCTGTTAGTTCTTTAACAGTCTTAGCGTCCTTATTCTCATCTAGGTTTTTCCCGAAGTAAGAATAAATCTTTGCTCCGTTGATTCCCTTCTCGGCTGGCGCTTTAATCTCTGTAAGTTCAATAGTAAGAGGATCTCCTACTCTAAGGTTATCAGTTGCAGAAAGTACGAAAGATAGATCTTTCACTCCTACGTTGATAAGTACCCCATCCAATTGCTTAATCGTGATTCCTCTTTGTGATCGGAATGCAATAGAGCCATCAGCTCTATTCTCCTGCGGTCGGAAGAATGCGTCGGCTACGTACCCTTGCACTTGTTCACCTTTATCATCTCCCCAACTCTTCCAGTTACTCCAGGCTCTGTCACGATCCCTAATTAGACTATCTTTTTTATACCCATCAAAATCATATTTTCCTTTTTCTGTTGTCATTGTTGTTTTTCATATTTTAATAATAATTCAACATAGTTATTATACACCCTTATCGTTTGTTGTCCAGTTGGATATGTGGTAAACTTGGGGATAATGAAAAGACCATTAAAACAAGGAGATAAATATGGAAAACTAACAGCAATTTCTTTCGAAAGAAGAGACTCAAAACATCAATGGTGGTTATTCCAATGTGACTGTGGGAACACGAAAGAGATCAGAAAAGGGGATATATTCAGAAAAATCGGTGCAACTATCTCATGTGGTTGTTACAGAACAACATTAAAAAGAACACATGGACATGGACACTCAAGACTTAACAATATCTGGTCTGGAATTTTAACCAGGATTCGTAATAGTAACGCAACAGACTTTAAATACTATGGAGGAAAAGGGATAACAATATCAGAAAATTGGTTAATATTCGAAGGTTTTTTAAAAGATATGGAAAAATCGTATAAGTATCATTGTAAGAAACATGGAGAGAAGAACACAACAATAGATAGGATTGATTCGGCAAGAGGATATTCAAAAGATAATTGCAGGTGGTCTACTTATAGAGTCCAGAATAATAATAAATCCAATAATGTTAAATACAAAGGGGAAACTGCAACTCAGGCATCCTATAGACTAACAGAAGGACAGAACCAATGGTTAGTTTTTGGAAGGCTGAAGAATGGGTGGGACATAAAAAGAGCTTTTACTGAAAAGAAAAGGAGTTAAGCACGTTGCATAACGTACGGCAAGCATGTATACTTACGGCATGAAAAACAAACACTACGAACTATATAAGGAGAAGGTGGAGGAGTTTGATGAGAACTTTCCCACACTTGAAAAACAAGTAGGATACGACAACTTCGTTGATTTACGACAAGATGTTAAAGACTTCATAAAACAAACCTTCATAGATATTACAGAGGGTGAGATAGAGAGGTTGGGGAAGTGTTATCCAAAATATACTCATCTTGAATGTACAGACATAGACTGCCAAGATTGTAGAAATTATGAAGTTGGTGCAAAAATAATTGAAGACCAAATCTCTTACTGGAAAGAAGCTAAGGCGCTGATAAACGACTATGAGTAAAGAAACAATGGAAGAAACAATCCACACATTACCAATAAATGATTCAAAGTCTCACAGAGAAGTGGGGTTAATGTGTGAATGTAAACCGACAGTAGAAGTCGTTAATAGCAACTTTGTAGTTACTCATCATTCGTATGATGGAAGAGAGTCAAAAGAAAAACGACAAGAAATTATCTTGCCGTCTAACTCAATTCAGTAACATAAGTATAACATAACTAATCACAAGTAATATGAAAAAACTACTAGAAGCAGCACGTATTAACATCAATTATAAAAATAACGGATAGGCTATCGATAGCCTATACATACCCTATATGAATACACACAAACATTTTGACAAAAAGGACAAGAACTACCGAAGATGGTGGAACATTACAGACCGCTTTGGTTTCTCTATGGAGTTTAGCTATAACTCAACCAGTTATCACATCAACCTTATCAATTTTAGTGATGACGAGGGAGAGTGGGGATTTTCAATGGCAATTAGACCAATCGCTTTCTACTTTCATGTAAAAGTACCCAGAGCTTTGTGCTTGAAAGAGAGCCGAGAGCTATGTGCCTCTGTTCATGGTGGCGGTCTTTGGTGGAGTTTGTGGGGTTCACCTTGGTGTGATTACCCAAAACCGTATGGAAAGTGGCGTGATGGCAATTTCAATTTTGTTGATTTCTTTCTGGGCAAGTCTACGTGCACACGCACCACTCTTGAGGAGAGAGATGTTTTAATCCCTATGCCAGAGAAGTCGTACAAAGCTACAGTAAAGATGGTTGAGTTCAAGTGGACTAGACCCCGTTGGTTCGCAAAGATGGTCACTCGTGCTGATATAAAAGTGCCAGAGGGCATCCCACACGAGGGTAAAGGAACCTGTGCTCACAACTGTGGTGTAGATGCCACCTATGGTATGACTACTGGCAAGTGTCACTCAATACCTAAAGCTGTGGGGATATTGGTCGGTCACTGTTTGAGTGACCGTGTGAAGTATGGAGGGTGGAGTGACTGGGAGTGGAGAAAGCCCAGAGAGAAAATGACAGTCAACAAGAGTGCTGCCTACGGCATGAAGTGTGTGGAGGACAAAAAGGTAGGCATTATCAACCCTAATGCAGAAACAGCTTAATATGCAAATAACTAAAACAAAACACGATAGTGGACTAGGAATATACGCAATAAGTAAGCCAGTCGGTAAACATAGTATCAGAGAAGCTAAAGAGCTAATAACTAATCACAAATAATATGAAAAAACTACTAGAAGCAGCATGGGGGTTGATAGCAAATGCAAACGAGGGAGATTGGGATAAAGCTACCCTAGAATGGAAAGAAGCCGAAGAGAAATGGAGAGATGAATACTTCAAGGAAATAACCATGAGTAAAGAAACAATGGAAGAAAGGTTTGATAAAGAGTTTAAGGAAGGAGACAGAAATAGTGTTCACTGTAAGGCTCACGATGTATATGCCACACCTGGTGAAATAATTAGGTTCATAAACTTAGAACTACAAAGAGAGAGGAATGAGATAGTGGAGATGTTAGACGAGGTGGTGGACAAACATACTACTGGAGTAGATGACGGCACAGAAGCCAGAAAAGTGCTTAAAGGTTGCCCTGATGAATTGAGAGCAGACATTATAAACTCTATAAAAGAAAGATGATATATAACCTACCAAAACCATACTTATCATACTCTCAGTACACTATATGGAAGAGTAGTAAGGATAGTTACCGCAAGAGGTACTACCTTAAAGAAGCACCTTTTACTTCACCGGAAACTCTTTTTGGTAATAAGATAGGGGACATGGTTGAGAATGAAGAACACATGGATGATGATGTAGTTTCACAGATCATAAACTATCCGTGCAAGGAATATAAAGTAGAGACAGAGCATGAGGGATTACAGCTTTTAGGATATATAGATCAATTTGATGATAAGGAGCTAAGGATTATGGAAATGAAGACAGGGCATAAGAACAAACAAGGAAAGTCACCCTGGGATAGAATGAAGGTACGGAAGCACAAACAGCTAGTGTTCTACTCTATGCTCGTGAAACTAAAGCACGGCACAGTACACGAGGAAGTTATCTTACAGTGGCTAGAAACAGAGTTTGCACAAGACAGCAGGGAATTTGACGGTCATACTCTCACAACGAAGAGTAGGAACCTAAAACTTACAGGGAACATAGAAACATTCAAAAGAACAATCAAGGATTGGGAAATAGACAATATGCTAGAGGACGTTTTATTAGTTGCAGCAGAAATAACGGAAGACTACGAACTATGGAAGACAAAGAAATAATCAGCAAGTACATGAGTGAGATAGCTAAAAAGGGCCATAAGAAAAGCCCTCGCTCTAAGGCGTTTTACTCTAAAATGGGGAAGAAATCAAAGAGGAAAAAGAAGCTTGATAAGTAACCTACCGCATGTTAGTATAAGTGTATGAACGAAACAGAAATAAAAAAAATAATAGACGAATTAATAGATCCAGTAAGAAGTGGACACTTGGATATGTTAGAGGTGAATTTAAAAGCAATCCAAGATGCTTTTATTAAAGGAATGGAAATAGGTAAAAACTTAAAATAAAATATATGAAACCAGAACTATATGAACAATATGCAAAGATACTGGCAGACGAGAAGGTACTTAAAGCAGAAAAGGAACTGCTTAAAGGGCAGATACTCCAGGAGATTGAGGATAAGCCAAAGGAATTTGAGTGGGGGAAGTTCTCACGATCAATCCGGAAGACCTACACTTACTCCGAGGAGCTACAGGATAGAGCGCTCGACCTTAAAGAAGCACAGCTTGATGAAGTAGAACAAGGTAAAGCACAGATTAAAGAGTCGCCTTACATCACATTTACAGGGTATAATAAGTAGATTACTAACTAACATATAGCTATATGTCAGAAGAAGAAAATACACCTGCTGTAGAGAAAACTCCAGTAGTAGAAGAAGAAGCTCCAGTAGTGGAGGAAGAAGCAGCAGAATAAAGGAACAAGCCTCAGTTAACCCTGGGGCTTTCCTCTTTTCTCAACTAAGTAGTACCCTTTTTCTTTATATCTTCTTACAAAAGAGTCTGCTCTCTTTCTACTTACGTTATCAAATAGTTGGACCGGCTTACCTTCTATGTCTTTATATACAAGGAATCTCATACCTATAGTATACACCAGATGAGATAATATGATTTAGTTATACACTTGAAGAACTACTAAGTGAGGTCAATGATTTTTAATCTACCATCTTATCATCTACATAATTGTAGGAATATGATGGTTTGTCATACATATCCCATACCTTGTTTTTAATTAAGTTCTTTGCTGAACTCTCCTGCTTTTCTGGTAAACCTAACATTTCAATCATTGTTAGTAATTCACCCACCAAAACCTCAAAGGGTTTTACTCCGTAACCATGAACAATGAATCCTGTCTTACCAAGATTGTTTTTTGATAATTTTGGGTCTCCGTCATTACACAACCAACAAATTTTTGGGTTATGATTTTCACTTACTGTTTTTTTACAATGCTCACATGCACCATCGCACTCATATGGGTGCATATCTGCTTTAGTACAAGCAAATTCTGTTTTTTTGTTTTTCATTTGTTTCTTTACTTAACTTAACTTGACCTCACTTAGTAGATAATCAAGATATATACATTCTACCAAATTAAAACAACCCCGTTAAGGGCTGTTTATCAACTAACCTTTCTGGTTAAGAGTTCGTAACCATTCAGTCTTGTTGCTTTGAATATATATTTGGACTTCTTTCTTTAGAAGTAACTATACTAGTAGCACGTTTGTTAGAGAAAGATAGGAAAACCGCCCTGACTAGAATTACCTAGTGTAAACAGGCGGTCTTGTGCTATGGCAGGGTAGCCACATCGGACACTTCAAGTGAAGCCCTCTTAGATTTTACTCCTTTCTTTATGGCGGTAGCAAAC
>Ga0222673_1001037_pt1 | contig 10211 bp, 15 predicted proteins | sample AntAcemetagen801_FD_179845 | JGI IMG/M metagenome (GOLD analysis project Ga0222673, IMG submission 179845) | Saline water microbial communities from Ace Lake, Antarctica - #801 | ecosystem: Environmental > Aquatic > Non-marine Saline and Alkaline > Saline | place: Antarctica: Ace Lake...
AATAAGAATTTTATAAGGAACATCTAAGGCAGCAAACCATTCAAGAAAATCCATGCACTCTTTTTGACTTCCAAGCATAGAGAAATCCCCAGAATGAACGAGTATATCACACTGAGGTATACCAAACCGATCCTCCACAGCTTTATGTTTGCCGTGAGTATCTGATAAAAATCCTATTGTAGCTACAAGTTTCATGATGTTTTACTGACTTCAACAGACCAACCCTTTTTTATGATACCTTCTGTTTCCATATCGACATCAAGATACATTTCCAAACCATTAACCATTATCTCTGGTATAGTTCCTTCATTAGGGTTGTGATCTTCTCCTTCTTCGTATCTTATTTTTAAAGTTAGTTCTCTCATCTTAATCTCCGATTACTTCAACTGAAATTCTAAGTTTTTGTATGTGTTCACCTCTTTATATCGATAGGTTTAGGAGTGTATTCCATGTCATATACTCGATAAAGCTTTGTTAAAAGCTCATCATGCTCATTGATCTCAACAATGTTTTTTGTTAACTCAGCAACTGAATCTTGATTGAATTGCTTTGTGAAGAAAAGTTTTCTCTTCTTTGGTAATGGTAATGTTAGTTCTGCCATTTTTATATTTGTTTTGCTTTAAATTTTTCTGCACGTTCTTGGCTCATCTTCTCAATCGCACGAACAGCTGACGATGAAACATGAGCCACATTTGGATTTGAAAGAAAATAAACAACTTTGATATCAGGCTTAAAATCTCTTATAAAAGCAAGTTGATTTTGCTCATACTGAAGATCATCACCATTTCTTAAACCTCGAACCAACGTGACATCATATCCTTCATTTTCTAATGAGGTTACAAACTCATCCAAAAAACCTTTGTATGATACAACGTTAATTTCTGGATTGCTATTTTTGATCATCACTTCTCGATCAAAATCGTACTTCTTTTCCGAATTATGACCCAAAGCCAATAAAACATTTCCTTTACCAAAAACCGCTTCGGCTTGATTGAAAATATCCTCATGACCAATCGTATAAGGATCAAAAGACCCAGCAAATACTGCAACTTGTTTCATAAAAACAAAGATACAAAAAAAGAGAGACTAAAGCCTCTCTTTTTATACAAAGTTCAAATAAGTTAATCCATCATTCCTCTTGTCCACTTATTTTCAGAAATAGGTGTAGGAGTAAATGGTAAAGTGGTTACAACATTATCCAAAGCTCCATATTCTTTTGCCTCGTCAGCTCTCATCCAGTGATCACGTTCACAGTCAGCGTAAACCTGATCGATATCTTTACCAGTATGGTGAGAGATGATCTCATACAATTCATACTTTAGCTTATGAATCTCTTTGTTTGAAATTGCAATATCAGTTGCTTGACCTCTCGCTCCACCCATTGGTTGGTGTTGCATTAATCTTGCATAAGGAAGCGCTGAGCGATGACCCTCTTCTCCTGCAACAGCAAGAACATAAGCCATAGAAGCGGCTATTCCTGTTGTAAAAGTGTGAATAGGACAGGTAGTGTACTGCATTGTACCATAGATACCAAGTCCCGCATATACTTCTCCACCCGGAGAGTTTATGTACAGATCAATCTTTTTATCCTTCCCCGTATTCTGACAATATAGAATTTGAGAAACAAGGATGTTTCCAATCTGAGAGTCAATACCATGACCCAAGAAAATAATCCTGTCTTTCATTAATCGTGAAAACACATCCAAAACAGCCACGTTCATTGGGCGCTCCTCCACAATATTAGGTGTCATATTTGAAGGCATGTCAATTTGAGATGTAATTTGGTGAGCGTTGCTCATCTCTAAGCCTTTAAACTTATTCATCCACTTGATGTAATCCTCGATCTCGGTTGTGGTCACCTTTCCTGTTGATCTTGCAAATTTGATAAAATCTTTCATTATTGTTCTTTAATTGTTATTTGAAACGAATCCCCTTCTTTTACCATGCCACAAATACTTTGTGCATGATTACAGTTTTTATTAATAATATCAACATCATCTTTGAAATGATGATACAAATATACGTTTTCTCGGTCGCAATCTTCATAATAAGCATGAGGAATTACATTATGAGTTTCTTTTGTAAATTTATAAGTTCCAGCATCCTGAAAAATTAAATCACCTTGATCACCAATTATGTCCCATACAGGAACACCTAAATCTCCTGAGAAAACAATTTTAAACACTTCCTCTTCGCTTTTTACATCAAGCATAAGACCAGAAGTAGGGAAATTAGGAAAATGCAAAGAAGTGGTGTTAAAATCGCTCAAAGAGAATGATGGAAAAAAGATTTCCAAAAGCTCATCTCTATAATAAGGCATGTCAAACTGTTCATATTCATGATTACAAACGGTTATCAAGTATTCAGTTAATTTATGCCTCACATTGCTGTGACAAAAAATAGCAAGCTTTTTTTTATAAACAAACCAGTTTTCATAGATCAAAGAACTTAAAGAGCCAATATGATCCTCGTGAGTATGAGTTATATAAACAGCGTCAATTTGATCGCTCAAGAAAGTTTCTCGAAGTCTTCTGTAAACCAAAGAGCCGCAATCAATCAAAAGGGTTTTTTTGCTTATCATGTCGGATACCAAAAAAGAAGAATGACCTTCATGGATAGCAAAAGCACCACCGTAACCAATAGGTTTAATATCCACTAAAGGCTTTCCAACAGGAACACTTTTATTGTGTCTATTTTTAATCTCATACTTCATACTCCAAATTTAATGATAATTTATCAATATGTGAAAGAATTTCGCAACAAAACATGAATGTACTGAGCATGAGTGAGATATAGTTCATTTGGATGTCCAATTGTCATGTGAAGACCAAAAAATGGACGACTTAAACCCAACTCCTCTCTTATCCCATGTAGCTCTGCCCTATCTTCCTCTGGCACTTTAAGCCACCAATGTTCCCCGTTGGTTCTTGCATCCAAATCAACCACAATAGAGACTCTCTTTTTGTGATACTTAGCTTTTACAGATTCCCAAAGCTCTTGCTTTTCTCTTTCGTTTGAACCATCAATATCTTTAATATGATCATTGATGAAAGAAACGTGCGCACCACGCATAGTTTTGTTCAGCTTTAAGCCGTATCGCTTAAAAATAAACCAAGCATAATAAGAAGTTAAATCTGTTCCACCATCAAGCATCACCATAGCTACTCTTTTCCAAGAGGTTTGCTTTTGGTGCTTGTTGGATAAATCCCTTGGATCAAATATGATCGTTCCTTGTATTTCTAATATTGTCTTCATAAAAAAAACCCGTTAACACAACGGGTTTTCTAAATTATTTATACTTTTCTTATTGCTCTGATAAAGCAGAAAGTTTTTGTCGAATAATTTGCGAAACAACCCCGTTGTCCGCTTTACCGTTGTATTGTTTAGTGAAAGCTCCCATAACCTTTCCCGTTTCTCTTGGGGATGATGCGCCTGTTGATACAATTAAGTCAGAGATAATAACATCTAACTCTTCATCAGACATTTGCTCAGGCATGAATTCTTTCAAAACTTCAATTTCTTTTTTACCTTGTTCGGACTCGTAAGTTGACAAGTTTTTAACCAATTTCTTGATTACATCTAAAACCGCCTCGTTTTTTGGTTCTTGCTTTTCTCCATTTACGATTTTAGTTCGACACCTTGGGTCTCTGTCGATCTCACCCAAAGCGGTATCAATGATTCCTTTTTTCAAAGTATCTTTTGCTTTCATAGCAGAGGTTTTCTCTGCTTTTAAGCGTTGCAGTATTGTTTCTTTTGACATAATATTATTTTAAACTGTTGTGTTCGTTTGAAAAAAGTTAATTGCTAAATTAACAAATTTAATCTTTAATCCCTCATCTATTTCAGGAAATTTTTCATCAACAAGTTCATGAAACCCTCTTTTCCTAACTGTAATGGTTCGGACGATTTCATCCCCCTCGTTAACAACCCATTGAGCAATAGATTCGTTTTGCTTAAACAAAAGATCACGTCTATCCACTGGCTCATTTAGAATATGCTTTTTCAAAGCAAGAAAAATCTTCGACCCTTCCACACCCATTAGTTCTTCACGAAGATATTCGCCCTGAAGATCACACACCTCTCTTATTGTGACCCCTTTATCTTTTGTCTCAATAAATGGGGTTAAACGAATTGGGACACCTTTTCTTCCTGACCATTTTTCAACAGAATCTTCAATATCAGAGATTAAACTCAAATCAAAACCATCAAGACTAAAATCTGAATTCATATCAAGAGAAATAATAAGTTCATCATGAGAAACAAAAACAAAATGGTCTTCTGGCATAAAGATATCATTTACTCTTAGGCTCACTCCTTCTTTGGGGACATCTTTCTTTTGAAGAAATCCTTTCAAGTCCGAAATAAGTTCTTTTTGAACTTTTGAGAACATTTTCGGGTTAGTATTTCCAAAAATATACTGACGAAAAGACTTGCTTTCAGAAAGAAACGGGTGAATATCTAAATCAGAGATAAACTTTTTCCAAACATGACTAAATTCACCATCACCGTCCATGTAAACCAAAGATGAGAAGTTCGCACTTTTAATATCCATAGATAAACAAGGAATGCCAGTGCTGATTTTTCGTTCATCTTTTGATCTAAAATCTTGTGTTTTTAAACCTGCGCAGTAACCCTCCATTCGAGAGTAAGCTTTAGTTGACTTAACAAACTCAACTGCTTTTGGTAAAGCGTAATCCAGTTTATATTTTACAACAGAACTATACCCTGTTTCTTTCTGAACATAAAGAGAGTAGTCGTTGAACCCTTCAATTAGTTCATAAACATTAGGCAGAACTCCTGATCTCTGAATCAAATCAATATAATAATCAAAATGTTCATGCACAGGTATTTTAATCTTGAAGAGCTTGCAAAACTCTCTTTGATCAATCAGTGTCGCTATGGTTGGTTTATTCTTTGTCATTGTTCAAATAAATTGTTGAAGCATTTTCTGCTTCTGCTTCTTCTTGTAAGTATTCTTCTCTCTTCTCTCGAAGATATTTAAAGTACTCTTCGATATCTGGGTAACCTTTAGCAAAAGGGATAAGGTTGAAAGATTCTTGCTTATGAAAGCTGTGCATAAAATCCCCCTCTCTCCAACTCGGCAACTCAACAGGACAACTTGATGATGTCAAATAAAGACCGTTTACATAAGCGTATGTGTCTTCAGGAACAAATCTCCAAACTTCAACTTTTTCTTCTTTAGGTTTAAAGAGTCCTTTTTCCCTAATTTCCACATCCTTAAATTGCAGGTACATATCTGCAATAAAAGTTTTGAAAGGGATGATTCTATATTCTGTCTCAGCCATCTTATTTTTTACTTAAAAACACCTTAAGAGTTTTTCCTTCATCTTGAGATGACAATGAAACACTCATTTCACTTTCCCATTTTGTGTAAGCTCTGGCTTGACCTTCTTTAGGGTCAAAATGGTTGATCACTTCAACTCGGTTTGTTTTCCCTAAAGGAAGCATCTCTATTGCTTGCTCCAATGTTAATTCCTCACCTTGTTTATTATAAAGTCCTGTTTTATTTCTCATCTCTTTGCGTTTAATATTTCTTTATACAATCGAGCAGTGTTATAAGCGTCACTCAAACCAGAGTGAGCCTGACCTTTAAACTCCATACCCATAAGCTGCATCGCATAAGTCAATGAGGGATTATGAGTTGTCAAGGAAAACTGACGAGTATACTTTGACAAGAACAAGTCCTTCACATTAGCGTGTCCAATATGCATCGGGTTATCCACACCGTAGAACTTACAATCATTGTAAATAAAACTACGATCCTCTTGACCCCAAGACAACCAGAAACGGTTATTTGACTCATGGCGCTTCCAAAGTCTTTTCATCGCCTCTTCAATAGTTACCCCTTTCTCGTCAAGAACCTCTTGAGTGATTCCAGTCAAATCAGTGCAGTAATCTGATATCACCGCATTCTGAGGCTTGATATAGATGCTTTCTTTTGCTTCTACAGCCAAGCTGAAGAAATCATAAGTGGCAACACCGATTTCAATTATGTCCATTCTTTGACCCTTAGGCACTCTTTTACCATCCCAACAAGCGCACTCTAAATCAATGATTAACGCTTTATCACGCTTCTCTTTGATAATATTTATGTTTGAGCCGATCTTATCGACCATTAAATTTTCACTCATCGTAATCTGTGTTATCAATTGCAAACGAAACCTTTTGATCAAAATCATCTTGAACACACTGCTCAATATATTCATCTCTTTCTTCCTCGGTCATTTCTTCCCATTCCTCTTGACCTAAATCCTCATAAGGTGTAATGACGGTTTTTTGAGGTCTTGATTTTCCAACATAACCGTCGTCTACTTGCCAGTGAACTGTTATTTTCATTGCTCTAATTTTAGAAACTCATTTGTATCCTCTAAAGAAACAATTTCGCTTCGATTGTTATAAATTTTTTCTCGTATCACGGTCACTAAATCTTCAATAAGTTCTTTTGAAACATCCTTGGGTAGATCGCTGAACTGAAAATTTGTTTTCATTTCCTCAATTTTGGATTCACCCCATTCACAAATGGTTTCCAAGTTTCTGTCACCTCTTCTAATAGATAAAAGTTCTTCTCTATTAGGTCTTCTAATTTGAATACCTTTTCCTTGAGAAATCTCCTCTGCAATTTGAACCAAACGAACCAAATGCATAATGTTCTTACCGTCAATCTTTTGCCCATGACCCTGAACTTCAACCCATCTTTTTTCATTTCGAGTCATCAACCAATCCTCGTACCTTTTATAGTCCTTACAATGGCTTGAGTAAGCATCTTTGTCATAAAATAAAGTGGCTATTGGAGATTCGTTTTTTGTTACAGAGGACAAACGGATATCAGCTGCACCTTCTTTCCAAATTCCTCTATAACCAATTTTTCCTTCTGAATCATAAAAGATAGAAAAGCAATTATGCATGTGAGGAATATTAACAAGCCCTAATCTTTCTTGTTTTAGGTTTTGAACCTCTAAAAATTTATGAAGCTTCAAAGAACCTTGACCATAAGTTACCCAACAAAAATCCAAAGGGGTTTTTCGAACCACACGGTTGTTCTCCCAGTTTTGCATTTTATCTTGACCTTTAGCTTTTTTGAGTTGTTGATTGGCATAACCAGCAAAAGCTCTCTCAGCTGTCTTGGTAATAAACTGATCACGCTCTCTCAGTACAGATAAAAAAGCTGTATGATAAGATACCCAACAGTCTTCGGGAGTAAACAAAACTTCCAATATGGTCGGATTATTTGTCTGCACTTGAAGAAGAAAACTCGCCAACTCTTTTCCAACATAGTCAGGAGAAAGACGTAGTTCTTCTCGGTAGAGGTTTTGATGAAACATCAACCACTCAGGAGGTGCGCAATACACAAAAGTCTTATCCACGTCACTTTCAGGCGTAGAAGTTCCGTGAGCTTGAGAGCCTGTAACGGTTTCAAACAATATAAGACCTCTTGATTTAAGGTCATCATAAATCACCTTATCCTCTGCGTATCTTTTCTCAAACTTTTTTCTTTCTCCTTCAGTCATATCTACTCTAACGTATTAATTTATGATTTGTTGCCTTTACACTGATTGGTGCTTCAAATTCTTTTTCCTATCATGACAATACCCTGAACAATGATGAAAATTGGAGGAATCAGTTCGGGCTGTTCTTGTTCCGTTGTCATATTTTGTTGGAAAATATTTTTGGATAAAATCCCTAATCTGAACCCAATCAACACATCGTGAGTCAGAAGTATAAAAACAAACTTGAACTCCATTTAGTTTTGCAAAAGAAAAAGTCACACACACAGGAAGTTTCTCTTTTTTAACTTTAACTGAACCAACTTGATACATAACACCAGACGAATCATCTACCCAATCCAAAGCGTACTCTGATTTTGTATTTAGATCATCTTTGTTTGTTCTCCAAAAACCATGTCTTTCTTTGGAGGTTGCCTTAACAAAAAACTCTGTTAAATGAAGCCTTTTATCAAGCTCGTTTTCTTCATCAGAATTTTTAGGGTAGATTGATTTATAAAGTTCACGAGCCTCTTTTAGAGTTTTTCTTTTACCTACAAGAATGTTGTTTTTATAAACAGCAAATTTGTTTTTATCAAGCTCTTTTTCATCTCCGTACTTTTGGTCAATTTCTTCGTTGTACGTAGGGTTATCTTTTAATTGATAACTTATTTCAATACCGTTGTATTTATCAATTACCCTTGTTTCTTGAATATATGTTCTCATTATCTTTTGTTTATTAACATTACCTTACCATCCTCCCACATAATCATTCCAGAGGATGTATTTTGAATTGAACTCTGTGATGTGCAAACTGAACAGTCCAATCGAGACATTTCCTCAAAATCATCTGTTCTGATCACTCTAATAAAACCGTCTTGTGGCTGAAAGATAAAACCCTCACCTTTCTGACCTGCAAGATAACCAAAATGGTACATATCTCCGCAGTTTGCAAAAGAAAGCTGCATATTAAGACCTTTTAGCTTGTAGTACTTCATCATCACCTTACCTTTTTCATCAGTGTACTTTAAAACTCCTACAGAGCCGTTTTGAACGACTTGTCGAACATTGACAGGTGCAAGGATGAAATTCAAAGAAGAGGTCTCAGAAACGTTTACAATGAGCTGTTTACCTCCAGCTGAGTGAAACATACCACCCATCATATTCATGGATTGAATATTCATCTCATGAGTTTCAAACAGAATGAATTTACCAAATGTTTTATCAATATTAATAGCTTCAAGCTTATTATTCTTTTGACTTTGAATTAAAACCACATTTCTTTGCTGTTTGATAACAGCTCCATCTTCAACAGTGTAGTTTTCAATCTTAGCCGCCCCTGTGTTAGTAATATTGAAGAGGTCATTTCCTTTACGAGCTAATATGGTTGAATTTCCGATAAAAATATCATCATACTCTGATTTTGAGTATCTATAAAGCAACTTAACATAACCTTTGTTAGAAGCGTTAAATATTTGAAATCCTGATTGACTTTTTGTAATAAACCTACCACCTAAAGCAAACACATCATAAATCAACGGATCATTAATAATCTCACGGATTGAAAGAGAGCCTTCATCAAATTCTTTCACCTCAGAAGGTTTATCCAAGGGGGATGTAGCGATAAACGACACCCCAGCTTCCAACATTAACAAAGCCCTGCTCCCATTGAGGTAAAAGCTCTCAAACTGATCCATTAAATGTTTTTCTTTAATGGGTTGGTAAAACTTTGGAATCTTAATGTTCTCACCTTTCTTAAACAAAGGAATCTTTTGAATCATCCGATCCTTGATAGCTTTGTATTTATCGTGAACTCCTTTAAAAGGATGAACCAAAGTGATCAAATTAAATACGAGACAGGAAAGAGCAAAATAATCACTCTCTTTATTGACTTTTCTATTATTTAGAAAGTCGGTGATCTCTTCCAACATAATCCCAGAATGTTTGACTTTGGAGGTTTGGTAAGAATCAACATCAATAAAGAATATTTCACCATCTTTGTTAGCGAGGATATTGTAAGGATTCAAATCACCAATAACAATATCAAGTTTATGAGCTTCTTGAACCCCTTTGATGATTGCTTTGACAATTTTGGTTTTGGTTTTATTATCAATTCCTTCTTGCTGACAAAAAACCTTCTTGTAAATTCGCTCTAAAGGATAATACCCATTGATATCAATGTAATCCATCAAAAAACCTTGAACCTTTCCTTTATTATCATAAAGAAGGTATTTTGGAACAACAAATAGTTCTTTTGGAAGTTTGACCAAATCTTGATATTTGGTCAAAGACATTCTTTGAGAAATATGATCGTGGTATATTTTAGCTACAAGGTTTTTGTTGGAAGTAGTTGCAATCCAACCCTCTCCACCACGAGCAATTTCTTTTGAAGGATCAACAGTGTAATCAACACCTGTTCCGTCTTGTTTAGTGTTCAGACTCAACGGCTTGTTGAGAGTTGGAGTTTGTATTTGATTCATTTTCTTCTGTATTAACGGTTACCCACTCAACTCTAATCATCGAGATATCATCAGCATTTACAACTTTTTCATCTCTTTCAAATGGAGAGCCGTTTTTTTGACCCCTTCCATTTTGGAGTAAATTTATCTTTCTGGAAAAAACTTCTGGATTCTCCAAATTCCAATCATCAAATGAAAGGAAATCTAAAATTTTATCCCAATTAGCTTTTGATCCATTTAAATGTCTAAA
>Ga0222673_1001040_pt1 | contig 10184 bp, 13 predicted proteins | sample AntAcemetagen801_FD_179845 | JGI IMG/M metagenome (GOLD analysis project Ga0222673, IMG submission 179845) | Saline water microbial communities from Ace Lake, Antarctica - #801 | ecosystem: Environmental > Aquatic > Non-marine Saline and Alkaline > Saline | place: Antarctica: Ace Lake...
TTGCTATAATTCCTGTGCCGCCGATTTTACCTGATGTCTTTGCATAAGCAGCAAGAACCTTAGTAACATCTTTACCGACCTTGGCTCCGTTAGTTCCAATACCCGCTTGAACTGTGGTGTTGTAGTAGTGGTTGATTACGGCTTGGTCTTTACCCTTCATGGCTGCGCTACTCATGGTTTTATTAGTAAGCCCATAAATCCCGCCGTTCCTTGTGTTGCTCGCTGGGATATCGAACCCCGTGCTCTTGACAGACTTAAAGATAGATGTTTTTTCAAGCTCGGCGGGCGTAATCAAATCCTTCAACGCTTGAGTAATTGCGCTTGTTGCTTTTACTGCATTTGTGATTGGCTGTGTGTTTATCGTAGAGCTTACTTTACCATCTGTGGTGACTGGGGAAGTTGCTATTACAGCCGCAGCCGCAGCTTGAGCTGAAGCCGCATCAGACGCCGCTTTAGCCGCCGCTATTGCCTGAGCTGCTTGAGCCTGTGCTTCTGCAATCTGAGCCTGTGCTGTTGCGAAGGCTGCATTTACTATCGTCTGGAACTCTAAGGCAAAGGCTTGAGCCAACAAAGTCGCTGTTGCTACTAGGTTATCTTTCTCTGCTTCTAGTTTTGCAATAGTAGAGTTTAGATTTACTTCAGCGGTGTCTACTGTCTCTTGGAATGTAGTGTTGAAAGCCATTGCTTCGTTGAAAGCCGCAACCCGAAGTGCTTCATCTTGGGAAACGATTCCATCAATGTAGCCCTGTATGGTTTGTTCTCCACCATCAAATAAGAACTTTTCAGCATCATCTGCGAGTCGGCTTGATTCAAGTTCCATCTTGGAAAAGAGGTTGTTTATTTCATCAACTGCCGCTGGACCGCCACGCAAAATGGCTTTAGCGGTAGCCGTTCCAACATCTAACCCGCTGTTTACAATCTGGTTATAGGCTTCTTTGTTCAACCCTAATATTTGTAATGTGCCGAGTTGGTCGCGGAAGGTTTCTGTTCGCTCGACAGTTTTGCCCAAGTTTCTAATCATGGTTCGAGCAGATTTACCTATGGTTGTAATGTTCGCTACTCCCATAAGCGCGTCTTTAGTTGCTATGCGGAAGTCGCGAGAGGTGTTTAGTCGTGCAACATACGCGGTGTAACTTTGTGCTAACTTGTCTCGTTGTCTGGCGATTGCGATTAGAACAGAGTTTGTTTGGCTGGCTGTGGATTTTAGTTCGGCGGCAATCTGTTTGCTAAATAAGCCAATCTTTAAGCCGTCTGCAATTTTTGCGTTTACTGCATCGAACGAAGTGACAACCTGTGCCTCAAATGCACCAATCAATGTTGCAACTCTATTCAACGGCAAGGTGGCTCGCAAGATGCCGTTCATACCCTCCTGATAGGCATTAGCAGCCGTTCTAATGACATACAAACCCTCAAGTGACTTGTTTATGTCATCTACTCGTTTGGCAATGGTGGAGAGCTGTTGCTCGTAGCTTGCAGTTAATAGAGAAAGTTCTGCCGCAATTGATGAGTCAAATAATCCATCCTTCATGCCTTCTGAAATTTTCTCGTAGAAATTAGTAAAGGTGTCTGAAACTTCCCTCTCAAACTCGCCCCGCTTGTCCAACAACGCCCCAAACGGGTTAGCATCAGCAAACATAACCTTGAGCTTCTTCGTAAATTCTTCCGACTTAGCAACATAGTCCGCAAGTTCTGTGTTAAGTCTTGCTAGTGCGTTTTCGGCATCAACAACGGCTTGTTCAAGTTCGGCAACACCAGCTTCTGTCGAAGTGTAAAGTTTTTGAATTTTATCAATTGCATCGGCGGATTGAGCAATTAGCCTGCCATACACCGTTTCCCAATCACTTGCACCAAGAATTGCTTCAATAAACCCAACCCCAAGCCCCATCTTTTCAAGGTTTGTTTTTGCAGTAACCTTACGCATGCTTTCTTCAAGCCCAGCAATAAAGTCAGCAAAAGGGTCTGACTGTGCCAATGCACTTCCAATACCCTTCCCAATACCCTCGCCAAGACCCTCGCCAATCATTGTGCCAGCATCAAAAGCGGTTGGCACAGTAAATCCAGCGGTAGTCAAAGTTTTGTCAAGGCTTCCTATTGCGGCAGGAATGCTGTCAAAACCTTTCTTGAAAGATGCGCCTATGCCCGTCATGTCTATCCCAAGCAATTTTGCAAGCCAACCAAAAACAGGCTTCAGGACATTTTCCCATACCCAAGTAATTGCATCTGCAATTCCGTCAAACACACGCTCGAACATTTTTTGAATCTTGGGTAAATTGTTCATTACCCAATTGCCAAAGTTTTCCAGAACGGGCAGGACATAATCCTGAAATACCTGAGCCAAGCCGTTTACGATTGGCATGACTCGTTCTAAAATGACTTTTATCATGGCAACAAAAGCTGGAATGACTACACCCATAAGAACCTTGCCCAAGAAGTCCAAAATTGGGACAACCACATTGTTTAGGTGGTTAGCTAGAGTTGGCAGAAACCTTTCAACCAAAGGCAACACTTGAGCAACGAGGCTAGCAAACACCTCGGCTACTATTCCTACTGCTTTTACCAATGGCGGAAGAATCGTTTTGACCAAATTGCCGAAGGTGTCAGCCAGCGGTTTAATTATGTCAAACAATGGCTTTAGTGCATTTATTAGCTCAAGCAATGGAGTAATTAAATCAAAAGCTAGTTCGATTAGTGGCATAAATACATCAATCAAACTTGACATGATTGGCTCTAATGCTTCGCCAATCTGAACACCCATTTCTTTAGCACGAGTTTCCAAAGGACCCATTGCTTCAATAACATCCATAAAGAAACTTTGAAATTGCGAGAATACGGGTCCAGCAATGTTTGCGCCAACCCTTTGGAATGCTGCTTGCACATTCGCCATAGCACCTGTAACTGTTTCACCAGACTTTAGAGCCGCACCACCAATTTTATTATTGAGGGCTTCTTGAAGCATTACAGAACTTATTTGACCTTGAGCCGCCATTTTTCTAATGGCTTCTTCGGTATGTCCGAATTGTTCTCCAAGCATGGTGTAAATAGGGATACCCCTACCAGCCAACTGCATAAGCTCTTCATTAGACGCTCTGCCAGTAGTCGTGACTTGATTGAGGATATAACCCATGTCTTGCATGCTAGTTCCAGCAATGTATGCGGTGTCTGCGACTGTTTTTAGATAACCAGCTAATTCAGCTCCAGGTTCCACACCAGCGGCAACTGCTGTAGCGGCAACAGTAGCGGCTTCTGCCATGCCAAAGTAAGTGCCTTTTACTGCACCCAAAGCGTTTTCCATAATGAGTGAAACTTGTTCCGTGCTATTTCCCAAACCTGTAAGTTTTGCACTAGCGACTTCAATGTCTGATAATCGACTTACACCACTAGCTAATGTTCCAACAGCAGCGGCTACCGCAGTAACGCCTAGAGCTAAAAGCCCACCACCCACGCCTTTTGCTAACCCCTTGAAAAACCCACCTGTTTTACGAGTACCTCTGTCAGCAGATTTAGTAAGCTTTTCCATCTGACCAGTGGCTTTGTTCATCCCAGCATCGAAGTTGGCGGTGTTGGCACTTAGCTTTGCCATTACTTCAAATGTTGATGCCACTTTTAAGCTCCTCTAGAGTTGGCTTTGCGCCGCTCCTCTGGTTCAACGATTGTGAGTATGGCAAGCCATTCAGCCCACTCGCTTGCCGATAATGGCAAAAAGGCAGGGCTTCCGCGTTCAAGTTCTGTAACGGAACGCCCTAACCTTTCAGCTACTAGGAATCTGGCTCTTCGTTCGCCATCGAGGAGGATTTTTTTCCAGCCACCTCAATCGCATCATCAGTCAATCCTGAAATGCGTGAACCAACATCAACAATATGTTGAATTGCGGCAGCCGATTTTTGTTTTAATGTTGGGATGTCCGCCTCTGTAAAGAGTCTTTCCTCAGTTTCAGGGTCATAAGCACAGCCGATAAGAACGCCAACTGTAAATGCTTTGATGTCTGACTTCTTAGTTTCGGAGTCGTAGACCGAAGTAAGGAAGTCATCCTTAGCTCCGAGGCTAAAGCCTTTGACCAGAACTTCAACGCCCCACTCTGGAACTGATACCAGTTCGCTTGGGGTGTCGTTCGTTACTGCAAGAATCTTGTCGCGAAGGGACATTGTTGCTCCTTTGGTTTAGTAGGTGCTTATTGTAGTAGCGCCAGTTCTCTGGAACTCTACCGACAATGATACTACATCTCCTACAGGAACACTGATATCGAAACTCGTTACAATAACTTCTTGTGAGTAAGACTTGTAACCGCTTGTGTTGCCCGCAGGTCCAAATCTTAGAGACGTAGAAGTGTTTGTGCCGTCAATTAACGCAGCGATTGTGCCTTCAATGACCGTTGAGGTGGTTACATCGAACAACCCGCTTAGCGAGATGGTTGCGTCATTTAGACCTGTGATGTAAGTCTTAGCTGCCGAACCAAAGGTAGTGGTTTCTGCTGTTTCAATAGACTGACTAAACGAGAACTCGTTTGAAATGCTCGATAGTGCAGTAAGAGTGCCAGATGAGTTATCAAGCTCAAATGCGCCATTTTTTCCGTGTACGAATGCCATTAGTTAATTTCTCCTAGATAGTGATATTGAAAATGTAATGCTTCCACTCCCAGCGGGGGTGACTTGGTAGCGGAGGTAACGATTTATTGTTCCTGTTGCTGTTTTTGATTCGCTTGTCAAGGTCGCTATTGCTACCGAGGTAAAAGTAATCAAATCTGCATAGGTTATATCGTCTGCCGAGTGTTGAACTTTGATTACTGTTGCAGCATCCATCGAGTTCGCGGTTACATGAACATTAGACGATGCCCCAGCAGCGGTAGAAGCGGTGTTGTCTATTTCAGTTCCATTTGCGCTTGCTGTTGCAGTAACCGCTCCACCGAGGATAAGTCCGTTTCGCAGACCGCCAGTTACCTGAAATTCGCCAGAAAGAGCTACTACATCTGATACTGGTGTTGTAATGTCGTAGGAAGTTTGCTTCGCTTGTGCCATTACGCAACTGTTTCCTTGTGTAAGTCCGCCGTCTTGTGCAAGCGTAATTACCGTTGTAGAATCGTTAGCAATAATGTCCTCGAACACTTCAGCTACTGCATCTGATGAGCCATCAAACATTCCGCTAAACGAAATAGTTCCATCGTTCAATCCAGTAATGTAAGTTTTAGCCGAGTTGCCAAACGCGGTAGTTTCAGCCGTTTCGATTGACTGGCTTGAACTCATCTCATTGAAATACGAAGATAGGTCATAGCTTGAAACCAAGGCACGACCATTCTTGCCGTGTTTAAAGCTCATCTGCTACCTCTTTCTTTACTGTCGTCTGCTTGCTCTTTGGTGCAACTTGATAAGAAGTCACAGGGGCAGGTTTGATGATGCCCGACTCAAGCAACCAAGGCACAGCGTTTTTTGGCAAGTCGTTGACCACTTCGCCAGCCTCAGCTCGGTTCTTAGGTGGGTAATCGATGCCCTGTATAATGATGTATTCGTTGTTTGCCATAAAGTCCTCTTTTCTAAGGTAGCGGCAGGGTTTTTTAGATGGCTACTAACACGCCCACACTATTCGGCGTAACCACATTCAAAGCAATAAGTTTTACTTCCGCCCATAGTGTCGATTTGGCGAATGTCTGGATGTGTGCATGGTTGGGTCGGGTCAATAATTGTGTCTGCAAGCTGCTCAGGCGGCTCAGGGTCAATGCTTCTTGAGATAACCTCCCTGAGTGTTTCTATGTTGGCTACAATGCCGTCAAGGGCTAATTGCAAGCGGTCTGCTTCTTGTCTATACATAAGTCACCTCGAAATTGCAGGTAAATTCGTAAGCAAGTTGTTCATCATGTCCCAAAGCAATAATGCTGCTTATCGGCTTGACCCTAAGAAATGTAATTCCAGACAACGATTCATTAGCAATCAATGACAAGCTGTTTTGAACATTTGTTATTTGAGTCAATGGGGTTGTGTAATCTTCGACTGGACCTACAACTTTTACCTGTAAAGATGGCTGATGTATGGCGATGCCGCTTGATTGAGTTTCAACCACACCTCCTGCATATTGAGTCAGAAGTGTTGCTGTTGATGATGTAGTAGGCATTACCCCAACAAACAAGTTCGTTCCCGCTGTGCCTAAGCTTTGTGTTTGAAGGTAAGTTGCTAATGCAAGAATCCAATTCATTAACTTAATATCCTTTCTACGCGTTTCAAGAGGTTTTGACGAAAGTTACTTTTCCGTGCCATTAGTGGTTCTTCCAGATATTTCGCCTGTTTACCCTCTTTGTGGTTATAACTTAGATTTTCGTGTTGTCTCAGAGCGTAAGCACTAGCCGCGCCGCCATAACCGAAAACAATCTCAACCCCATTACCAACTTCTTTCGCGGGAAGAATTTGACCCGATGCTCTAAGCGTTCCTGTGTCAACTGGCACAATTCTCTGAGAATCCCTAAATATAATCTGGGCTTCTTCGGTAACGGCTTGTTTGACCGCAGGTATCGCTCTTGCACCCGCTTTAGCCAAAATCGCGAGCAACTCGTCTGCGCCTATAAGTTCAATCTTAAACTCTTTAGCCATTACGCTGTCATTTCTACGCTGGTGTGATGAGATGATACTTCATCAAAATAAGTTGTCACCCTTGCGGCTTTGAAAGTAATACCCTCAACAACCACAATGGCATCGTCTTGAACATCGTAAACGCCATCCATAATTATGTTTGCTGAATAGCTGACCGCGCTTGCGCTGTCTGGCGTGAATTGGTCAGTCCTGTTTAGGGTCAAATGACAATTGAAGGCGGTGCTTGCTCCACCGATTCTTTTTCCATAAACATCTCTTGATGAAATGTTCTGGAATGTGCCAGCGGTAATCATTAAGTCTTTTAGTGCTTGATTGATTGGCATATTGTCCCCCTACGGAACGAGTTCGTCAAACTGCTTCAACTTAAACTGACTTACGGTGCTAACAAAATAAGGCGAGCCGAGGTTGTCTTTTTTACCCAATCGCAATTTGTCAGATAATTTTTGATACCAATTCGCGGTTTCTGCGTATTGTGTAGACAAAGACAAGTCACCAACGCTCTTGCTTGTTATCGCAGCTTCTTTGCCATATTTAATGCCAATAATTGAAGCCGCCTCAGACGCAGAAATGTAAATCTGGTTGCCATAAGTAATCAGCAAATAAGCTATTTCTTCGTCTGTAACGCTGAAAGTCGAACTAACGGTATCTTGAATCAGAAATCTAATTTCATCTGTCAGGCTTGGAAAAACACCTGCAACAGGCGCGGCGTAAGTAAATGTCATTTTGTCTCCTTAATAAGCAACCCCCCACCCTAGAGTGGGCAGGGGGCGGCTAAGGTTAGCTAATTATGCTACTGCGGTTGCGAAATAAGCTCCGAGGTCAGCGGCAACAAGCTTGTTGGCGAAAGCGATTTGGCTCTCAACATAAGTAGCGGCGTTCTGCTCTAGTCGGTACTGCTTTGTTCCCACAGTTAGACCAAGACCTTCAGAAACACCACGCCACTGGAAACAATATCCAGCAGAAGGCATTAGTAGACCTGGGTTTGGTGCGGAGTGAACTAGAAGTGCTGACTTGCCAAAAGCAAACGAGAACGCGCCCGTCTGTCCTTCAACGGCTGTGTTCTTGACTGCCTTAGCAACAAGAACTTCTTCTAGACCAAATAGCTGAGCTAGATACTGAGTGTCTGGAACATCACGACCTGTGTACTTTACGCGGTCAATGATATCTGGGTGATTGCGAAGAACTGAATACACTTCGTATCCAAGAACCAACTTGTTGGCTTCAAATCCAGTTGTGCTAAGGATTTGAGTCTTTGCTGTTTCGATATCATCGATTGGGTCAGAGTTAGCGGTGTCAGACCATTGCTTAAACTGTCCAGAAGAAGGAGCGCCAGCAACACCAGTGTAATCAGTTCCCCAAACGCTTGTGGTTACATAGTCGGTTACGAACTGTGTTTCCATGCGGTTTAGGATTAGCTGAGCGGTGAACTTTGCTGCATCACGAAGTGGGTCGAGAGGCGAATCAAAGTTTGCCATTATCTGGTCGCCGATTGCCTTCTTGACTGCGTAGACATCTGCGTAGTAGCTGTCGGTGGTTAGACCATAGCCAGAAGTAACTGCCTCAGCGCCGTCAGCACGAACTCGCGCATCGTCTCTGAACCAATCTTCTTTGGTGTACTTGAAATACAAATCAGACTGCTTATCAACAGGAACAATAGGGAATACCTTGTTCGCAATAAAGTTGTCTGCTGCCTGAATGTAAGCCACAGATGAATTGGTTAGAATTGCATCTACATGGACTTGCGATAGGGTTGGGTTAGTCATTTAGTTCATTCTCCTTAAGCGGCTCGACCTGCGGAAGCAGCATCGACAGCGACAGTAATAATGTCTCCAGCGGAACCAGCAGCGGTAATTGCACGACCAACAAGCCACTTGGTGGTGTCGGTTCCAGTCACAAGACCGACAGCGGTTCCAGTAGAGGTAGTTCCTACTGCAGCTCCAGCGGGGATAGCGGCAGAAGCCTCTACCTTAACGACACCAGAGATGGCGACTGCGGCAGTCTCACCCGAAGCGGGGTCGTTCATCAAAACACCAATGGGCGCATCGGTAGCGGCGGCAACGGAGATTACTCCAGTTCCGCTTATCTTTACAAAGTGATACTGCTTTGCAGACAGGTCGGCACCCGCTGGAATAGACAGTATAACCTGTGAATCAGTTAGTTCAATTGCCATTAGTTAGCCTCCATAAAATAACGCTTGGCGAGGTCTGGGTTTGAGTCCAAAACATTCTCTATTCCTTGCTCAACGGTTTTAACTGTACCGTTCTCAACGAGCGACTTGGCGAGAGCTTTTGCTTCGTCAAGAACTGTGGGGTTTGAAGTGGAAGAAGTTCCCATTTCTTTTAGTAAGCCCGACTCTGACATCTGACCTTCGGCTGAGGCAAGAACGCCCTCAACTGCCTTGGCAAGAATCTCATCGGTCAATGCTAAGCGGCGAAGCGCGGGTGCAATAACATCGTGGTCGATTCCAACATTTGCAAAAGTTTCCTTGCTTTTTGCAATTGCTTCAGAATCTAGACGAGTGTCTCGCTCTTTGCGAATCTCCTCTGTAGCTGCTAGAACCTCATCACGCTGTGCCTTGAAAGCTTTAGCAAAAATTGCTACATGCTCTGCTGGCATTGCGCGGATTGACTTCTTCATTTCATCTGGCATTTCATTCATTGCCATTTCAACTTCGTCTAGCATTTCTGTTTTCTCTGTGTCAGCTTCAGCCGACATTTCCTCGCTCTGCATAGAAGTGATTTCCTCTAATTTAGCAGCTAGGTCAGCAGCCTGAGCTTGTGCTGCACTTAGTGCCGCCTCAAGATTGGTTACTGTTTCCTCATACTCGCCTACTGCTTTAGCAATTGCGAGGTCAATCTGCTCTTGGTCGCTCAAATTGTCCTCCTTGGACTGTCCCAATGCTTTAAGCAACTGGGTTTTTATTCGGTTTGTATCAGTTGCGCTTTTCATAACTAAAAATCCGTCATGAAGGTGTGCTGCTCGGTCAACGCCAGATGTTTCTTCAACCTCTAAGCTGACCAACTTTCGACTTCTGGGCATAACATTCCTTCTCGGTCATTACCCAAGATAGTTTTCTTTGTTCTACATTGAGTGTTTGACACGCCCAAACCATTTGCATAAAATAAAATGTCAAAAAAAACACGAATAAACATTTTTGATTTAGTATTATTTTTGTGTAATAATAAGTATGTCGAAAGGAAAGGTTATGAAGCTTCAGGGAACTAGAGGTAAAGGAAAAGCAAGAGTTGTTTGGACAAAGATTAATTTTATCAATGAGCCACTTATGACAGAAGATAACGACTATTTAAATGAGTTATTTAGGTTGCGTAGTCAACTTGTAGAGGGTAAGGGCAACGAGGACAAACATTACGAGATGCAGGGTCGGCAAGAACATGTCATGAGTTTTTTGTATGACAGCGGAGTTGATACCAACGACTTTTATTGCTCTTGTGATAAATACTGTAACTAAAAACATTTCTAATAATAAATGAGGAGGTAAAAATGAATAAAGAGCTAATTCAAAAAGAGATTGAATGGGTGGATAATTTTGCTTTGCATTTAAGGCGAACTAATGACCTACGCAACATTCAAAAATCACTTGCATTGCTTGCT
>Ga0222673_1001044_pt1 | contig 10161 bp, 20 predicted proteins | sample AntAcemetagen801_FD_179845 | JGI IMG/M metagenome (GOLD analysis project Ga0222673, IMG submission 179845) | Saline water microbial communities from Ace Lake, Antarctica - #801 | ecosystem: Environmental > Aquatic > Non-marine Saline and Alkaline > Saline | place: Antarctica: Ace Lake...
AGGTTAGGTTCTAATTCAAAAGTATTGTCTCGGTAGCTTTCTTTTACTCGTTTCTGTTCCGCCTCGTTAAAAAATCGCGAATCTAAGAACTCGTGTAAGCTAAAGTTTTTTGTTAATTTCATTTGATTGATGTGAATGATTTTAATAAGCCCGCTAAGGCTTGGGCAAGGTAAGCGACTAAAGCCATTTGCCAGCCGCCTAATATATAGACGATTGCCAAAAAGCAAAGAAGGCTAAGAAATTGAAAGAAGTGTTCCGCATCGGTAAGCCAAACTAAAGCAGAACCGAACACCCATTTTGGAAGCCAATCAGGCCCCCAGCTATGTTTATTGCTCCAGCTTAACGGGGTGTTCCACCAATTAGCCCAACCGATAAACCCGCCCTCTTTTCCATGCTCGGAAAGTTCTCGGAACGTGGCAAAGAGAAACGCAAATAAAGCAACGAGCAAAGCAGTCTGTATCATATCGAATCGTTAAACCAGTCGTTAGTTAATTCAACAGCGGTAATGTCTTCGTTTTCGTCTATTATTTGTACGCGTGGGCTTTCCGAAATTGCCCACTCATTGCGGGTCGGGTGCTTAATAGGATTTGCCCAATTAGTACCTACGCTAAAGTTGTGATGTGCGCATACGTCAATATCGTATTGTAAAGCTTCTTGTTCGGTGGTGAAAATGTAGTACTTCATTAGTATATGTCTCCGTAACGTTCGTTAATGTTCGCTTGCTTCTCGTCTTCGTCGTCGGTGTTTAGGTAGATGATTAGTTCTTGGAATGAGAACATCCCGATATTAGACGGCGAAGCTTGATTATACCCTAGCCCCAATGAATTAACGGCAAAATTAAACCGTATTTCTATATACATTAAAAACTGCAAATCCGTTGCCGTATATGCTACACCCCTATTTGCTGGCGTGTTAGATGCCCCGTTAATGAATGAGGCTGTTACTGTCGGTTTGTTATCTACTACGGTAGATGTTGAGCCGCTAACTGCGTTAAATCCGTAATCTGCCGAGCCTGACGCGCTGCCGAAAATGGTTCCGCTTTTTCCGTTATTATCCCCAACGTAAAACACCCCTTTAACAGTGGCCCCGTCATTAGGTTGGAAGGTTGATAAATACCCTCCATTATTACTTGCGCTTCTTAATATCACGGGCTTACCTCCTATCGTGTTTAGTACGCCATTATCTACTATAATACCCTGCAAGGTTGTTGTAGCTTGTACAAAGTTATCAAGTCCCGACCCTTGACCGTATATAATCTTTACCGCTCCATCATTACCAGCACCTACCCAAGTAGCTAAAGCCCCGCCGTTAATCTCGCTAGGTCTAAAATCTGCCTCCGCATCGTCTGAGGTTCTACGAACTCTTACAACCCGACTATCTGAGCCGTCCAATGATTGCAACGACCAACCCGCCGCCGCTTGCCCGAACGTGCCGAAAAATGAGGACACGTCGCCAGAAGCTAAGTTTCTATACTGTAAGCCTAGCCCTAATCCTAACATTAAACAGGTGGATTAGTGTCAATATAAGCTCTAATAGTTCCATCCGTGGTGTCAATAGAAGTTATCACCCCGTACTCCACTTCGCCAGGCGCTAAGATTAAGTTTCTCGGTGTACTGTCTGGGAACTGAAATATTACCGTAACAGAGGCCGCTGCATTCTGAGCCGCTTTAATTGCTCGCCATCTGCCTGTTACTGTACCGGTAGCTACTACAATGTCTTGTGATCCCGATTTACTAAAACTTGTTCTTTCTGTTATTGCCATGATATTATATTCTTAAGTTGTTATAGTCTGAAAAAAATACTCTGATCTCTTACGGTGTTAACCTTTCCAATTGCCTTGAACACTGGAGGGTGTTTAACGGTGTTATATTTCTCCGTGTTAATAATGTAGGTAGTAGAGTCAAATATCCCTTTCACGTCGTTAAACGCGCGCTGCATTAGTGTCTTATATCGTTCCCGTTGTGTAGTGTACTGCCTAATAAACATCCCTCTACTCTTCTCGTCCACCCCTGCGCTCGTGTTGTCTCGGTCTGCGAATTGAATAATCCCGTTGGTAGAGAAAGTGTAGCCGTGAGTCGCTAACATCTCCACGAATACAGTCAGCACAGCGTAAGGTAGTACTGATGTTTCCCAGAATTGATAGAGCGCTGTGGCTGCATCTGTTCCGTCCCCGCGTGTAAAGGCTAGTATATCGGTTAGTGCTTCGTCCGAAATTACCCCGCCGATAGAATCAACTACATGAGTTTTGGAAGGATTGAAAAAGGTGTCAGGAGTTCCTGCCGCGTACGGTGTCCAGCCTTGCATGTCGGTTTTTAAAAGTAGTTCCATTTAATACTCTGTTATTTCTTCTTCTTCAATTGCTAAGTATGCCTTCGCTTCTTCCTCGGTAAAGCCAAAGCCTGACGTTAATTGCATCACGGCTTGTACTTCTGTTAATTGTCCTTTGTTGTACTCTCTAACTATGCGATTAATATTCTGCTGTTGTTTACCTGTTAATGTCTTAAGGTGTTCGTTTACTTCTGCTTGCTCCGTTGCTTGTGCCGCTGGTATTGGTTCTGCTACGCTTGGATCTTTTGGTAACTTAAATATTTCGTTTAACTGAAACGGTGTTAACTTAGCAACTACGTTATCCGGTAAGAAGCTAAACAAATCAATAGCGATAGTTTCAAAGTTTTCTTTTGGTACTTCTGGAAATAATGCTTTATACATTCTTGCTTTTAGTTCCCACTTCTTTTTAAGTGTTAAACTGAATAGCTTCATGTAGTTAACTAGCTCTTGACTCTCTCCAAGTTTTCCCGCTGTAGCGAAACCGCATAAAATAGGCGGAACACCAAACAACCTACACACCTTGCGGCCGATTCTGTCCGTTGCTTTCTCTGTCGCATCCATTTGATGCTGAATATTTAGAGCGGTAACGGTTGCAGATGCTTCCCCGTTAAGAGTCTCTAAGTGTAGTATTGGCGATCCGTCAGGACTACAAAACTTCTCAGACTCCTCTTGAAAGTAGTCGTATTCTGTTTTCTCATTCTCATCCTTAAGCACCTTATCTAGGGGCCTAGTCTGTATGATTACGCCAGCTTTAAAACTGTTTGATACTTGACTCTCTTCATGTAGAGATAAGGCCGCATCAGCGTTAATGTCGTTTAGCCCTGCTGACCATTTAGGAACAGGGTAGTATTGATAATTCAAACCAACTCCAGGCGTGAAGATATAAAGCAACTCACCAAGTTGTCTATCGTGTTTAGCCATTTGTTTAGCCATCATAGCCCTCACATCTGAGGGTGTTTTAGCTGTTCCGAACGGGGGTAAAATTTCACGATTTCTACCTGCGAAGGAATTAAACCCCGCCGGATCACCTAGGTCTATGCCGTAAATAAACTGTCCATCAAATCGACGGCGAACATTCTGGATCGGTAACAAATAAAACTCAGCAGGTAACCCCCCCGCGTTGTACAATACCCGAAGGGCAATCCCCGGAATGTATGCCAATGTCTGATTAATAGCACGGTCTAACTCTCCCCACGTTTGATCCGGATTAGCGGCCGTATCAAAAAACGTCTCATCTTTAATTCCGTTTCCCGCGATAAAAGTCTCTAATTTATCTATGCACTCTCTCGCTACCCCTGAATCGTTCGCACTATCAATGATAATGTTTGGAAAGTTATCTTGCGTTCCCCATCTCCACGCACGGCCGTCTTGGCTTATTGTGTCGCGGATCGAGGCCAGCATAGCTTTAAGTGAAAAGTTTGGCATAGTTAATTAGATGTTATTTTTTTGTGCTCTTATTCTTGGCATCGGTCTGTGGCTTTACCACGTCAAAGTACTTGCTAAGGATATTAATGTTTTTCTCAATAAAAGCATTAGCATTTGTATAGGTCGTGTGGAAATCTTTGTCAATACCAAAAGAGCGGTCACCAATTGCAACCGCTACTTTTTTATTCTGGTATTCTTTTTTTAGCCTATAACTATCCATTACGTGGCAGGAGTCAAGTATGCCTCAATAGCCGTAATGTTGTTGGGGTAAGTGACTCCCTCGTTATAGATGATCGCCTTGTGCAGCATATTACCTGCCATCGTACAAGTCTGCGCATTCATATCATTTAATTCGATACCTACGGCATCGTCTCCTTCGCTTAATTTTAAGCCAAAATCCTGCAAGGTGGCCACATTTTTAGACAATCCATAAACTAATATCTGACCGCTTCGCATCGGGATGATAAAGAAAGCCTGATCCAGCGCAAATAAGTCTTCTATTGCATCTCTTTCAGCTTGCGTAAAATGGTATAATACGGGTTGAACAGTATGCACATACTCGTTAACATTCCCCTCTCCCTCTGCTGTTATTGGCTCGCTCGCGGTATTTTTTGCGCTTCGGCCAACGTATTTAACCAGTTGTTTTCCAACGGCAAAAGTTAGCGCAGAAACTGTTCCGTCGTCGGCAAATGTTACGCTAGTCAAGTCTTTTACGCTGCCTGCATAAATCGCCTTATTTACCCCCCCCGCTTTCTTTACGGCCGCGCAGGCACCCGCCAACCCTGTACTCAATGATGTTACACACATAATTTTATAATTTTTTTAATGTTAGAAAAAAAGGGAGAGTGTTACCCCTCCCTCGTTAATTATGCGTCTGGAGTAGATAGAGTAATCTCTTTCTGGAATTTAGCAGTCAGCGCTAAGCCTGTCTTCATCCTTCCTTTAAGTCTATACACTTCGTCTCCTGATGTATCACCTTGCCACAATACAGACACTTTGCTATAATCGTCGCTTAGGTCGTATCCGTAGAATACACGGCTAGCTTCCCAACTTCCTAAAGTGTTGGCAGGTGCATTGTCAAGTACTACAATATTTGAAGCAATGAAAGTAAGCTCGTGAGATTTTAAGTAAAATTCTCCGCCGTTTTGCTGCGCCTCAGATACTGCGAATTGCCATTCTGCTTCTAGGTGTCCGGGTATTACAATCTTCACCCCTGCACGTCTGATCTGTAAAGGTATCGCGCGGTAGTGACTTGCAATTTTCTTAATTATGTTTTGCGAGTTGATGAACCGAATCTTACCCGTGTTACCTGTGTAATTGGCATTAGTCAAAGCGTTACTGTTTAGCTCAAGAACCACGGTAGTTGCCGTTAAGTCTTTTACAATAAAGTCGCCATTAATCAAGGTCCAACCAGTACCAGCAGCACCGCGAATAGATATAACGTTATCAATTGTAAGAGAGTTCCTAACGTCAGAAGCTACGGTTAAAGTGGTAAGGGTTGCCCCCTTGGTTACTGAAACAATAGATACCTCGTCTGCTCCAATGCTTAGTTTTTTAATCTCACTTGAGGCATTGAATAATTCATACACTCCAGAGTAAGATGCGCTAAACGAGTAAGTACCGATATCAGCGCCTAAACCATTCTTACCATTAAGCACTAAGTTAGATTGCGCTTGATTCAATTTAGGAACATACACCATCTTGATATACTGATCTACTAGCTGATCGTAGGTATAATCTTCCATTGAACCAGCGCCTAACTTGTTAGAGTACCAGCTAAGACGGATAGTGTCTAAACTAATAGTCTTGTTAAACTGGTAAGGGACCAAGGTTAAATTGATCTCTGCTAAATCAGCGGTAGAACCTTGACTTGTATAAGTCGGACTAGAGTTTGCTAACTCTACGGTATCATCCGCATCGTAAATAGTCTCTTTGTATTTAGCTCGGTCTATAACCGTTGCTAAATCTAAGTCCTCAAGCTTGGAGGGATTCAGAACGGTTGGGCCGAACATTTGGTCAAAAAATTCTCCAGCATAAGTTGGAGAAGTAAACGTTGGATTTGCTGCCATTGTAATAAGTTTATTTAATTAATCGTTTTTGCGTGATGCAATTTGTGAGGCCAACCGTCTTTCGCTTGGTAACATATCTTTAATGTCCGTTTGGCTTTTTAAGAAAACCGCTTGGCGTGTTAGTGGTTTTCCACCACCGGGAACTACCGCTTCTAATTGCTTGATACTTGCGGCTAAGGCATTTATCTGAGTTTCCGTTTCAGCCTTCAAAGTCTTAAGCGCCAACTGAGCCGCTTTAACTTCGTCGTCCTTTACGGCCATCATCTTATCCTTATCCTCCATGTCAGCGGCCATCTTGTCTTTTTCCATTTCCATAGCTGCAAGTGCATCTACTGCGGACTCAGTTACAGACTGAATTACTCCGTCCGCGCCTACTGTAATAGATCGGCCATCGTTTAAAGAATGACTTCCTTCTGGTGCTGGCGTCTCTGTGGGTTCTCCACCTTCTGCTAATACCGCTCTTTTACCTTCTATTTCTCCGTCCTCGGAAAAGATAAAAAGTTCACCCGCTCCACCCGCTAAGGGTAAAAGCATGGATTTACGTCCACCAATAACCAACGCCTTAAGCGTGTTCATGGCTTTCTTGATTGCGCTTAATTCGTCGCTCATCTCTGTCGTTTTTAAAATTAAATCTTCGTATCGTTGTAAGCTGTCCATAATAATAGGCAGCTTTTTAAGTTCTTCTAGGCTGTAAAAATCAGCGGTTTCTGTTTCCGTTTCGCTTAGTTTAATATCTCCCTCAGCTTGTCCCGCGTAGTAGTGTGATATAGTACCATCATCATTAGTGATTTGCCCTAAGTGCTGAGGGTTAGAAACTGTTAGCCCTGTCTCCTCTGTAAGTTCTCTTAGTGCTGCCCCTTCGCTTGTTTCTCCCTCTTCTATCTTACCGCCTGGGAATGCAAATTTTCCCGCTTCAAAGTCATCGTCTAGGCTTCTTTGAATTAGAAATACTTTACCATCGCGGAACGCTAGAACATCAGAATACTCTTGCACTGACTGTACCGCCATTGCTTTAAGTGCTTTTGAATTGTAGCTCAAAGCCTTGCCGTGTTTAATGGTACTTATTGGTGCTATGATCTTAGTTGCGAAATTCAAATCAATAAGCTGCTTGTCTGTTAGCTGCGTCTCGTTACGCATTAAGTCCTGAATCAATCGCTTATTGTCTCTTCCCGCCTTAGCTACATATTCAACCATCATGGCGAAATCAGCCTCGTCGTTATCGTCGGCGATCTCTCTAAGCGTTTGAGCATTTAAAGAGGTGTCGCCTAATTGATCGGGGTGCAGCCATGAGTTATGAATTAAAGGCCCTGCGCCTCTTACTGATTCTCGAATATCTCCTTTAAGGAATATGATTGACGCAATGGAATCAAACTGCATTCCTATAGTAGTAACCTCGCGGCCTTTTCCTTTCTCTCTGTCGATCATATCGGCAATCTCAAACCCTTGGATTACGTCCCCACCTATAGAATTAACCTCGATAGTAAACGGCCCCTCGGTGTTTTGGCTGAGATAGTCGCGCATCATTTGGGCGGTGAAGTTTTCACCAACCCCGTTTTCTATTAGAATGGACTCTAATGCTGGCTCGCGCTCTCCTATAATGCCGTTAATGCGTAGAATATCCAATCGACTATTGTTTAATTCGCGCTAAGTTAATTAGAGGGATTAGTATATTATAGGAGTTACGTTATACCAACGTTATAAAGGCGTATTTTTACAGCTAACTAGATAAACAACAATATGACAACTGTAATTGACTGCTCAGGAATGGGCGAAGAAGTAAAGCCAAAATTGAAACCGATTGAGATAACGCATTTTATATGTGGTTCTGGTGGTTGGTGGATTGAGGGACCACCTTCTGCTTATATGGCTGGTAAAGGTGTGCTTAAGTTTTGGGGTACTTGCAGTGTTGATGGAGATATGTTTTCCTTTCATTTTGAGGGAAATATTATTTCTTGCAAAGGCCACTTTAACGACGGAGTAATATGAAGATGCTAGAACTCACCGATCAAGTAGCTCGGATAGAAATCAACCATACTGAAAGATATTATTGGTTCTGGAGGCGTAGTATTACTGAAGAAGTAATGGTTGACTACTCATTACATGGAGAAAAATCTAATCCTCGAATATATGTTTATGTGGGCTACATAAGTAGTAATGGGTATTTTGAGAGGATCAACGATGACTTGTTGATCAGAATAAAGCTCTTTATTTATAACTACATAAAAGAAAACTATGAGCAATACTAAGATGTCAGACGACAGAGTAACGGTTTACCTCTCACCATTTAAAGAGAGGTTTCAAAAGCATTGCAATAAGATCGGGCAAAGCATGACAGGACAGATTAAAAGATTAGTACAAAAAGACCTAGAAGAGAATGAGTGAGCTAATAGGAATCAAGCCGAAAAAGGTCACAGTAAACGATATTCTTAACCGGCACAACGACGCGAAGAAGATTATCCAGGCGCTCGTTGAAATCGAAGACCACCTTGCTAAGCAGTTAGCGCTTAGTAAATCTATGGAGAACGACAGAGAAATGCACCTTGCTAATGTTGCTGTGTTATCTGCGAAGCGGACAGAGGCGCGGAGGAACTTCGTTGTGTATGTTCGCGGGACAATTGATATGATGGCTACGGTATAGATGGTGATAATAAAGTATAGAATAATTTCTTTCTTTATTACTTGCGTATCTAAAACGTATGTCTTATATTTGTGTAACGTTTGGCTATGAAGCGTTGCCAATATAAAAACGTTTATAATTAAAAACAAAGACCACAAAGGCAATGATTTATAGGATTTGTTATGTGGCGTTAATTATTATGACAGACAATAATTTATTTATTGACATATTAAACGATGAACTATTAGATCGAAGTAAAGCCACCGAAGATAATATTGACTATGTTACTTGGGATGATATTGCAATTGTATTAGATAGATTCAGAACACCGATTGGACACGACTCTGATTGTGGATTACATAATGAGCCAGCAGAGAAAAATACTGACTGTACTTGTAAGGTAGAGGTTTTAAATGCCATATAATGACAAGTGTAAAATTTCGTTTTAATGAATTTTAAATAATGTTATGAAAAGTGTTTTACTAGCCGACTATAAAAGACTTGGTAAACTGCCAAGCATAGATGCTTTATTGGATTGGAGAACCCAACTTGATAAACTAAAAAAAGAAGGAAACTATCCTAAAGAATGGTATGATAATGAAATTAAAGCTACTGATGAACTGCTAGAAAAACATTCTATATAACAACTGAATAAACACACCACAAAAAAAAACACCATGAAAACACTAATCATATTAACCCTAATCATTTTATCCTTCCAATCATTCGCTCAGCTCGTCCCGCTCCAGAACGTAACCGATGGCGGGGTGTCTTTATCCTACCGCGTAGATCGTAATTTTAAAGGTGTGCCGTTTTCGTATAACGCTATTGAGGTAGGTTTATTCCAAGATCGGCCTTACTTCGCTACGGGTGCTAATGTCGCGCTCGGTGGTGTTCAAGTTGGGGCTGATCTAATAGGATATACTTAAGGGGTAGATATGCGCTTAAACCTTACGGCCGCGCGTATTAAAGGAAAGGTGTCTCCTATTATAGGGTTGCATCATTATATTGATTTACAACTTAGCTGCTTCGTGTTTGGGGTGGTGATAAAAATTAACAAATAACAACTATGAAAGCAACAGAATTAAGAATCGGAAACTTTGTAGATTTATATAGCAAAACAGCAACGGTTTGCCGTAATGACTTCAGTACAGGTTTAGCAATTAAAAAGGGTAAACCAATACGGTTAACCGAGGAATGGCTTATTGATTTTGGTTTTAATAATACAAATACAACTGAATTTCCTAACTACACCAAAGGCATGTATCAATGCCGGTGGCGTCATGGTGAAACTAATATTTGTAACAATCACGGATTTATAAAAGATTTAAAATACGTACACCAACTGCAAAACCTATACTTTGCCTTAACAGGTGAGGAGCTAAAAATTAAACCATGATGATACTTATAATTCCTGCTATTTATTACATACCCGCACTTTTATACGTGCTTGTTTGGTCGGTACGAATAAGACAGAAACAGAATCTAACACAGATGGATAGATTAGGTGAAGCTATAATCTACGCTTTAACTAGTGTTTTCGGTTTGTTTATTGTGTTTATGCTAAAACCAAAATACGTTAAAAAAAGAATCTTACCATGAAAACAAACACTACTCAACAATATTAGCATACTGTTTAGCCTCGGTGAAGTCCCGCTGCTTATCCTCGAACTCCTCAATTGATACATATATTTTCTGACGGCTAAATTCTTGACTTGCACG
>Ga0222673_1001045_pt1 | contig 10141 bp, 28 predicted proteins | sample AntAcemetagen801_FD_179845 | JGI IMG/M metagenome (GOLD analysis project Ga0222673, IMG submission 179845) | Saline water microbial communities from Ace Lake, Antarctica - #801 | ecosystem: Environmental > Aquatic > Non-marine Saline and Alkaline > Saline | place: Antarctica: Ace Lake...
CCCCTTTACGCCCCTGCAATCACTGCAACCCCTGCAACCCCTGCAATCACTGCAATAACTGCAATCACTGCAATAACTGCAATAACTGCAACCACTGCAATAACTGCAATCACTGCAACCCCTGCAATCACTGCAATCACTGCAACCCCTGCAATCACTGCAATCACTGCAATCCCTGCAATAACTGCAATAACTGCAATCATTGCAATCACTGCAACCACTGCAATCACTGCAATTCCAACAACCGACATTGGTTATATTCTGCTTTTCGTATTCGGGATTAACTTCGACAAAACCCTTACTAACGCCATTCAAACTACGGTCTTCACGCCCTAAAAAATCTGAATAGCTATCAAATACTTCTGTTTTATTGTTCATTTAAATCTCCTTATGTTCTAAAGTGGTGGAGTTATTGACATTACTCATTGCTGTATCTCCTGTGGTATCGGGGGTAATTCTTGCCAGTGAGTAACGTAACCATAATATTTATGAAATTGATTACTGGCTTTAACAAAAACATCAAACCTAACGCCTGAACCATTAACATTAACTAACACAGTTTTAGAGATATTCTTAGGCTCCGGCAATCTATCCTCTACACTAATCCACCCACCACTTAGCTCTGCTTTGCATTGTTTAAGCGTATCAACATCAGCCTTATTAAATTCTGGTACTGAGTCCCAAGTAGCCTTAACTACTTTGCTTAGTAACTTATCAATCTTGTCTATTAATCCCACTTTAACTCTCCCTCTTCATAATGTGTGCCTATATAGGTAGTTAATCAGTTCCGTCTCTTGCTAATCTATTAGCTTTCTTTCTCTGATAGTATTCGCTACATTCATTTTCTATCCTATACCATGTTTCCTCGTAGCAATCCCAATCAGACTCGACAACTACACACTCAACAGTGCCTATTTTATTATCATCAAGCACATCTTCAATAGCTTGTAATTGTTCTTCGTTAAGATGCTTTAATTTCAATACGATGTATCTTGTTTCGCGTTTAAATTCACTCATAATCTGCTCCCTATGGTATTGATAAAGCCCTAGGCTTCCAAAAGAAAACTCCTGTAGTTTTTTGGTAGGCCAATATCTTTTTTAATTCCTGACCATCGATACTCATTTATCCTCCTTTTGGGCAAAATAATCAGCGCGAACACTAGCGAAGTCATCAGATTTCATTTTAGCCCTCTCATCAGTTGAGAATATCCCTCCAGCTTTAGGGGACAACCAAAGTGCGTTAAGTTGCTCTTGTGGCATTTCATACATGTATTCGCATGTTTGGAAGAAATCACCCTCTGATAAACTTTCTTTTATTGCTAATACAGCACGGAGATTTTCTTGGTCTCTTAAAACTCCGTTTTGAGCTAAAACCCTTTGCATAGGCAAGTCCGAATGCGACCTTCCATCATCATCCTCATCGGCTGTAGTCAATCCAAAGGCCGCTAGAATCGTGTAGCGCATTAAGTAGGTCATACTTGATCCTATGCCTTGAATTTTATTCTTATTGCCTGAGTCATCGGCAGGGGCGGTCATAGTGGTACGTTCTGAATGCCCTTGTACGTGCGAAACTATGCAAGTGACTGAATACTGAGTTTCAGTAGTGCCGTTTTCAAACCTGTAGGATAAGTCACATTCTCCTAAAGGCTCTTTTAAAGCCCTTTCAATATCTGGTAAGGCGCAAAATTTATAATCTACCTTATTATATTGAACCTTAGACGATTTCTTTAACTCAGGCTTAATACCCTGAAACTTCTGCATAGCCACAAAGAATGCCTTTCTAGCCTCATTCCCCTCATGCCTTTCCTGTAAATCCATTAATTTCCCGATAGTCTCGACACTTGCTGCATTTTGCACAGCATTCTCGATAAGGCTGTAAGGTGTTATTGTTACTAATTCGTTTCCCATATCATTCTCCTAGTTAATTAGCTTAGATGCGTATTCTAGCAAGTAGACTTTAGGGGCAAGCCAGATTTGAATAAAAACTAATATCCAAGAAAAGAAGGCAACTAAGAAACAAAGAGCAGGGATAGAGCCAGAGGCTAAAGTCATATAAATACCAATCTGCATATCCCCAGAAAAGTCATAAGCCCAGTTAGACGCGCCCCTCTCAGAAGGTTTTGCATTTTTAACCATGTAAATAAACTTTATATACACGGCAAAAGCTGCCAAACAGGAAAGAGCTAAGAATAATGATTCCGCCATTTTCCAAACTAAAAGTTGGCGAATAACATCTGGGGTTTGTTCTACAATAAATCCTGTAGCAGTTCCTGTTGCGTCAACTGTCTTGTTAATAATATCTAATAGCGCATTCTGTAGTTCATCATTCATAGTCCTATAACTCCTGCAATTGTCCAATAGAAGATGCTAGTTAAAATTACCATGCTCAGAAGCCCGTAAAACGCCTTTGAGAGCATTGCTTTAGTTTTAGTCCTCATACATTGCTCCTTAAGTTATCCGCCTTTAAACGCCTAAAATCTGCATCATCCTCATCATTTTGACTCATAGTGCCTTTTGGCTCACATTCACAAACCCAATGCGCTACATCATCAACTAGCCACTCGAATATTTTATACAGTTCTCGGTTAACAATATTACACCAAGTTCCTTTTAGGTATGGAACGCCACCTTTTAGAATAGGACTGTTCATTAATCTAACATCTGAGGCAGTAATACCTATCCCATAATCCTCCATAGCTCCTTCCCAATCTTCGCAATTCTCCTTAATCCAATTAGCGAAAGTCTGGTCATTACGGACTTGATCTAATGCCGCCTCGTAACTATGGCACTTTTCATAAACTACAGCTAAATGTTCGCAGAGGAAATCTATGGCTTGTTGCTTATAAAAGCTTTTGAAATCTCTAGTTCTCATCCTCAACCTCCATTACCTTTAATAACATAGGAGCTTTACTTCTGTTTCTGAATGCTTTGGCGTTCTGCCTAGTAGCAAAACGAAGAGAGCATTTATGAGGGTTCTTTTCGCTCTTTGAGCCTTTCCTAGCAACGATATAGTGCTTCATGCTTCCAACTCTTTTTCCATATCAAGCTCGATTAAATCATCATGCTCGGCTTGCTTTTTCTCGCATAGTGACTTTATTAAATCGCCTCTTTGCTCGTAGCTTAGTTTCTCTTCTGTGTAATCTTCCATTTTATATCTCCTTAATGTGATATTTGGTACTTGCATAGTCCTGCTCCTTAATTCGTGTTTTTCTTAACTTCTAACCACGATGATACGCTTATTGAAATCTATTGCAACCACTTTGAGTGTTTTATTTAAAATACTTTATATTAGCCTTATTAAAGAAAGCATTGTACTTAGCACGCTAATTGTGTTTATAATAGCGGCATGAAATTAAAAGACTATATTACTACCGTTGGTGAAGACCTTGCTAGTGAGTTGTTTAACACTAAGCAGCGTACTATTAAATCTTGGAGATTGGGCGAAAGAGTGCCTAATCGAACTAAGGCTAAATTAATTGAGCGTGCAACCAAAGGAAAAGTTACCTTTATTGAATGCTATGAGGATGTGTAATGGAATTTGACATGATCTTACCTGATATACACGAGATTATAGATGAGGCGGCTGGCTACGATTACGGCAACTTTGCGGGTCTTAACTATCAACAGATTGACGAGGTATCTACCAATTTTGCTTTAGCCTTTCACAATCTTGGAGGGTTAGCTCAAAGAATTGAGCAAGCTAAAATTAAAGCATTTAGAAACGAGAGTGCTGAATAAGTGCATTACTACAAGAAACAAATAGGTCAATATAACAATAAGGCGGCTAGGCTTTCTATCCTCCAGCATGGCGTTTATAACCTATTAATTGATTGTTGTTATGACCGAGAGAGATTCCCAACTAGAAAAGACGCTATTGAGTGGCTTTGGGTTTCAACTCCTGAAGAAGAACAAGCATTAGATTTTGTCTTAAATAAGTTCTTTATTAAGAATAAAAAAGGTGAATTTGTACAAGATCGGATAGCAGAAGAGTTGGAGAAATACCGTGCTAGGTGCATCACTAACAAGACGAATCGTAACCTAAACTTGACGAATGGTCACGAATCGTTAGAAATAGTTGACGAAACGACCACTTCTCAAACGCAATTAAGAATTAAGAATAAAGAATTACCAATTAAGAATAAAGAACTACTAATTAGGTTTGAATTTTTGTGGGAAACATTTGATGCAGAATATGGAAGTAAGGGCAACAAGAAAAACGCTGAAAGAGAATTTAAAAAGATTAAACCTAGTAGTGATTTATTTGATTTAATTATGATAGGGCTTGATGCCCAAATTGTAGCAAAAAAGAAACTTGTATTAAGTGGTGAATTTGTAAGTAACTTTAAACACGTTGAACGCTGGATTAAAACAAGGGGATGGGAAGATGAACCCGATAGATGCACATCAAATAGCCAAGTCAATAAACTTTCAAAGTCCGACAAGTCAGACAAGGCAATGCGAGAATACCTCAGAGAGGAAGGTATCAATGGCGAAAGCATGGAGAACTCTACAGGGTTGGAAATTGGTACAGGGTGAAGTTGGCTCTACTGAATTCAAATTATGGGATGTTGGTTTACAGGATTTACCGATATTGCAAATTGAGCAGGGTGTTATCAAGGCCAAAGATTATACTGGTTGGTTTGGATTGCCAGCATTTAGGGAATTATGCCAGATCACAGCCGAGGACTTAGGACTTCCTGATGTATTGTTAGCATACCGAGAAGCCGCACAAGCTAAAACGCCTGTAGAGAATAACAAGTTTAGTCATCCGATTGTGTACCATGCTGGAAGGTTAACGGGCTGGTTTGAACTGCGCCAGTTTTCAGAGCATAAAATATTACCAGTATTCAAGTTAAGATATGCTGAATTGGTAGATAAGATTTTAAGAGGCGAATCTATAGCCGAGCCTAAACAGGTATTATTGGCTTCAAGTTCGCAAGTTCCACTAAGCAAGATTGAGAATAAGATTCAACTAAAGAAAATTAGAGAGGAGTTGGGATTATGAGCAATTGGAGAAAGAATGTAAAAACCAAACTAGCTGATTACGGGCATAAGTTTAAGTGCGCATATTGTGAAGATGAGCTGGATATTAACGAGGTAACTTTTGACCATATAATTCCAAGAGCTAAAGGCGGTTCGTGCAACATAGGGAATCTTGCTGTTAGCTGTAAATCTTGCAATTGGGACAAAGGAATTACCAGCCCTGATATATACATGGAAGATAATAACCTTTCTTATATCCCAACTCTTCAAGAATTGCGCGAGGGAGCTTATAGGGATAAATTACTGAAGGAGACAGGGCTATGAACGCCCGTAGCAATCCAGGTAACTCAAGATTCCACCCTAGCGAGTTTTCAGAAAAGGCTTATGGTGTAACGGCTAAGTCTGTGAAGGTTGCAAGGGATTGTAAACGCAGCCAAGAATTATTGATTATGAAGCGGATAGACGCAAGACCGAGTAAATTAGTCAGGATTATAAATTATATTAAGGGGGCGTTATGATAACCTCAGTAGGCGAAACAGTAGGCACTAGACCTTGGCTGATATTGAAACATCTCAAGGGTGAAATGAATAGAAATGAGATAGCCGAGGCGATAGGCGCGGATGTTAGGTTTATAGCAAGCTGCTTAGATAAGTTAAATCAAGGCGGGAAATTAGACCGCAGAGTTTACGAAGGTCTATTATATTTCAGGCAGAAGGGCGCACCACTTACCGACTTAGCGGCAAGGATTGACTCAGGAATTAAGGAATGGAAATGCTCAGGATGTTTAACTAATGATTACCCAAGGTCGGCTAGGCGAACAATATGCACTGAATGCCGCAGGGTTGAGAATCGAGCTAGAAGAGATAACGAGCAATCGGGTACAGATACTAAATTCAGTAACGTATGGCTGAGAAAGGCAATAGCAAATTTACCATGAGCTACATATATTTCATTTTAATAATGCTAGGAGTAATGACTTTGCTGTTAGCTGGGACATTGATTATAAATTATTTAAATAAGAGGAGATAGAAGATGGCTAGTATCGGAGTATCACTAAAGATAAATGTTTCAAAGATTGATAAGGCTAGATTGTTCGAGGGGAAAAAAGGTAAATATCTGGACTGCACAGCCTTTATTGATTTGGATGCTTTCTCAGAATATGGAGATAGCGGCATGATAACTCAAGATGTAACTAAGGAGGAGAAAGAGGCTGGAACTAAGGGCGCGATACTAGGCAGCTCTAAGATATTTTGGAGCGATAGATGGCAGCAACCGAGTCACGCTGCGCCACCTAGTAAAGCTCCTCCTGGTGATGATGACCTTAACTTTGACGATGATATACCTTTTTAATGATTGACTTAATTCAAGGCGATTGCATGGCTGTGATGGCGCGATATCCAGATAATCATTTCGACCTAGCCTGCGTTGATCCGCCTTACGGGATAGGGATTAGCTCTAATCCTGTTAGACAGCTTCACGCTAAAAAAGAATGGGATAGCGAAACACCTAAAGCTATATATTTTGAACAGCTTAAAAGGGTTTCAAAAAATCAGATTATTTGGGGAGGTAATTATTTCTTGGATTTTCTTGGGGCAACTCAAGGGTTTGTTATATGGAATAAAATGCAACCCGAAGACTTTAGCCTAGCAATGGTGGAGATGGCATGGAGCAGCATACAATCACCCGCTAAGATGTTCACTAGAAGCGTATTAGCAGAAAGAGGGAAAATACACCCAACCCAAAAACCAGTAAAGCTATACGAATGGCTATTAAAGAACTACGCAAAAGAGGGAGATAGGATTCTTGATACTCACTTAGGTTCTGGTTCAAGCGCGATAGCTGCTCATTATGGAGGCTTTGATTTTGTTGGGATTGAGCTAGACGAAGATTATTACAATGCAGCAAAGAATAGATTTGATATGGAAACGAGACAGCAGGCAATGGATTTATGATCGACTATCACCTAGACATAACCAGCCCTGAATCCTTGAAAGCAGCCCAAGAATATCTAGCTACTGTATTTGAGGGTAAGGGTAGTTATGAGGTTCACTTAATGGGCGAAGTTGATAAGCGCAGGACTAACTTGCAGAATCGCGCACTCCACAAGTGGTGCGAGATGTGCTCAGAGGTTTTAAACGAGGCGGGATTGAACCAGTATGTATTTTTTGAGATACTAAATAAGCATGGCTTAGAATTAGATTGGAATAAGTCAACATTTAAGGAGGAGGTATTTAAGCGAACTCAGAAAGCAATGACTCAAAAAGAATCAACAAAAGAGGCTAACACTAAGGATTATTCAGGAGTATATAATTCTTTATGTCGGTTTTTCGCAAGCCATGATGTGGTCTTACCACCTTGGCCTGACCGATTTAATCAAGAATAAGGGAATAAATTATGGCTAACAATCTATGGGAAAAAGCTGGTGACCAGAAACTTAAGGAATTTTGCGAAGGTCTACAGGCTCAGAAGCTAGATAGAATAGTTAGGTGCAAGGGCTTTGTCCAAGCGGATAGAGATGCGGGTATAAGTTCGGGCAAGCACTCTAAATGCCTAACCAGTGTTTTAGCTAAAGCTGCGAGGGCTGGTTATACACCTTACTTTGACGCTACTAGGTTTGTAGACCCAGGACAAGAAGTTATAGGGAAATCCACTTACACCCTAGACGATGAAGGGAATAGAGTCTGGATTAAAACCAAGAAAGAAAAGACCATAGAGAAAGAAAGGTTATTAGATGTTGTTAACGGCTTAAGGGAAGAAATACCAAAATTTACCCCTAAGAAGAAAGTTAAGGGTAAAAAGCGCGATGATGTACTCCCAACTATTGTGATTGGAGACGCCCATATTGGGATGAGAGCTTTTGGCAAAGAGACAAAACATGCTGACTTCGATACAGATATTGCAACAGCGCAGATTAGAGACGCTATTGATTATCTAGTTGATAGGGCAGAGCCTTCCGTAAATGGCTTGCTTGTTGATGTTGGAGATTACACTCATAGCAACGGGCATAATGATACTACGGCTGCGGGAACTCCTTTGGATGTAGACACCCGATTCAGATCAACTCTTTACCAAGCGGCTATGACTATGAGATATTCAATTGACCGAATGCTTGAGAAGGTTGATAACTTATATGTGATTATAGCTAGGGGAAATCATAATGATGATGTTGCACCCGCTATAGAACTAATGCTTAGTTTTTGCTATGAAAACGATCCTAGAGTTAACATTCAGGAGACTAATGGCAATTACCACTACTTTGAATATGGTAAATGCTTGCTAGGTGTTACTCATGGAGATAAGCAGAATGCAGAAAGATTAGCTGGAAGCATGGCGAGAGATATGGCACAGGCATGGGGGAGAACAACTTTTAGATTATTTATGACCGGACATTATCACAAAGAAGCCGTTAAAACTCTAGCGGGGATGAAGCACAAAGTATTTGCAGCTCTACCTCCACCTGATGCTTGGCATGCTTCTCACGGATTTTCAGGAGATGGAGAAATGGAAATGATGACCTTTAGAAAGTCTGGTGGTGTTCATAGTTCGCACGTTTACAATATACCTAGACCGATTATCGAGCCAGATGTAAGAATTAAATGATTAGAAAATGCGAGATATGCCGAGCCGAGTATGAGCATGAGCTAAAAGAGATTACATATTGTCGTGACCCCAAGTGTAAATTGAAGCATGTTCAGAATATAATGAAGGTAATGGAAAGAAAGCAGTATCACATACATAAAATAAGGATGCGTGGTAATGGCAAAAAAGCTTAAGTCATTAGCCAAAGTAGTCGATGAGGTAGCTGTACTGCTTCAAAAGTTAGTCAGGCTTAAGGCGGCTGATGAAAATGGCATGGTTAAATGCTCAACTTGCCATAAGGTAAAACACTGGAAAGATATGCAAGGCGGCCACTTTATCAGTAGAAAGTATACAGCCGCAAAAATAAGAGAGGAGAACATAAATCCACAATGCCGAGGGTGCAACCTGTTCGGAATGAAGCACGATTCAACAGTGGTTTTAGATTATCAAGATTACATGATTAATATGTATGGTATCGAAACTGTTGAGGAGATGAGAGCTTTAAAGCACGTTCCAACTAAGCACAATAGACTTGATCTTGAGGACAAAAAGAAAGAATACAAAAAACTAATAGCAGAAATGGAGAGGGAATTATGACAGTTAAGACATTGAAGACTTTTTACATTGAGGAAGAAACAGAAGATGGGGATTTTATCAAGCTAGACATTCATAGTGATAATTTCTGCACACTAACAAGCTGCTTAGGCGGAATTGAGGAGGATATGTTACTAACTGATGTTAACTTATATAATATAGTTTCCAGACTTGCCATGTATAGGAAACTAGACTAAGGAGATAATTATGAGTGATGACAATGTAACAGACTTCCCAAACATAGAGAGAATCAAGGCCGAAAGCTTGACAGAGGTTATTTTAGCTATAGCTGATGCGATGGTTGAAAATGCCGAGAACCAGCAAGATGCTTTAATTGATGTGTTTGGGCAGATAGAGGTGGCTAAAGCGGTTATAACCAGAAACTTAGGCGAAGAGTAAGGAGAGATCTATGAAATTTCACATTGATGAAGTATGGGAGCTGGTCAAGGTCGGATATGAGGAAAAGACAATATCATTGAGCTACCAAACGCATGACCCGTATGAAAGCACTAAGTCGAGCAGGGGTTTAGCTAAGGATGGCTGGGTATTAGCAAAGCGAGAGATAACTAGGCTGGGAGAGAAGGGATGACATTACAAGTAGCATATTTAATATTTTGTTTCGGATGGTTCTTTGTGATTCTCCCTATGCTTGGAGAGTCAAATTACAAGGCAACCAGTGGAGGCTCATGTAGTTATTGGAACGCCTTTATAACGGGGGCTAAGATTTTCTTTATTCTGTCTGGAATCATTTTAGGGATAGCTTTTTTCGTTTTAGCTATTACTGAAATTCTAGCTAGTTTTTTCCAAGGCATATTATGAGCAGAAGAATAACCGACCTTATAGAGATTTACATAGAAGAGAAACTTTCGTTAGCGGAGGATGCTGGCTGGAGAGTGTTTAGCTTTTCAACGGATCAAGTTAAATCAGGTGTAGCAGTAAACTTTATAGTTGAACGATTAAGAAGCGAGGGTAAATAGATGAGTAA
>Ga0222673_1001047_pt1 | contig 10123 bp, 13 predicted proteins | sample AntAcemetagen801_FD_179845 | JGI IMG/M metagenome (GOLD analysis project Ga0222673, IMG submission 179845) | Saline water microbial communities from Ace Lake, Antarctica - #801 | ecosystem: Environmental > Aquatic > Non-marine Saline and Alkaline > Saline | place: Antarctica: Ace Lake...
AAAAATATGTTCTGGAGTTCTGGTTATTTTGTTTGCTCAATAGGTGAAGCAAGTCCAGATACCATTAAACAATACATATTATCACAAGGCTAATAGTCGCTTACATCCCATCCACGCTAAAGCGATGAATGGGTTTTACGCTCCCAAATATAAATCCATTGTCGTAATTTTAAAAGCGTACAACAAAGTATATAATTAATGCTTTGTCATACTGTGTTTATAATACTATTTTTTAACTTGGACACTATGTCCAACCTTTTGTCTTAGTTGCCTTATTATCGCACTAATCATATACTAAACGTTATAATTAATTTCTATACTCAGCCAAATGTATGTGTTGAAGCATAGTTTTGGCTACTCATAGAAACTTAAAGCTAATTACACACAACATATATAAGGTGTTAAAACGCCATCATGCTAATTTTCAAATGTAAATCTTTCTACTTCTTTACCGTCAATAATTACTGGTTCATTCCAAGAAGATAATGGTCTTACATAGTTTGATCCAAAAAGATTTGAGGAATAAAAGACCATCGCCTCTTCCGTTTCTGTATGTGTAGCCATTGACATCACTCTGTACAAACCACCTTTGTAATGACGGTAGGTTCTATTTAACAATGGGTAATTAACTCTTGTATTGCTCATGATAAGTTTTTTTTATTCCTTCTTCGAGCGTTGTAGCACTCCAATCTGGAAATTGTTTTTTAAGTTTTTCTATTGATACATCTTTTCGGTATTGACCATCAGGTTTAGATGAATCAAATTTTATTTCTAAATGTTCGGCATCCATCGATTTTAAGGCGATTTCAGCCATTTGGCGGATAGTTAAGTTTTCTTCTGTAGCCACATTCATATTTTGATGGATATCGCCCTCAATGCATTTGTAAATTATCTGACAAAAATCATCAGTCAACATAAACTGTCGAAGAGGAAAACCTGTTCCCCAAAGCATAATATGACCATCTCCATTTGTTTTTGCATTATGAATCTTCTCCATTAAAGCTCCAATAAAATGAGCATTATCACCAGCTTTATCTCCAAATCCGTATAAATTACACGGAATAAGATATTGATATTTTGTTCCGTATTGTTTGTTGCAAGCATTAATCTGTACCGCCATTGAACGTTTAGCGTACCCATAAGAGAAGTTGGTAGGAGTGGGTGCGCCATCGTGCATAACCTCCTCTTTCATTGGATAATTTCCTTCTAATAAAATGTCAGGATAAATGCAGGTCGATAAAACAGCGACAAACCTTTCTACTCCCGCTTTTCTTGATTCGTTGATCAACATTGTATTCATCAATACATTATCATCATAATAATCTGAAGGCTGTTCAATATTAGCCATAATCCCACCAACACGGGCAGCAAGGTGAATAATTATGTCTGGCTTACAATAGCGAATCATATTCCTTACATCATCTTGATCCGTGAGATCATAATTTTTAGAGCTGATATAAGTGGCGTTGGGGTAATACTTTCGCATCCCTTTTCCTACCATTCCAGAGCCGCCTGTTATTATTATATTCTTATCCATGATTCAGGGTGCATATTTTTAATGTCATAGTGAGCATAAGCTTCACCAAACCAATTTTTAGGTGTGATTACTTTCTTGTTTGGGTTAGTGTTTAAATAAGCTCCCCACCAAGAAAAAGAAGAGTTTGCGATTATATTATTATCGCAAAGAGATTGAAGCCCAAGGTCTTCAAAGTCAGTTTGTCCTTCAATAACAAAAAAACCTTTATCTTGAGGGAAATTTTCTTTGCACCACTCTGTGTCATCTGAGAAAACAAGAAAAACTGTATCTTCAGAGAACTCTCCAACAGCTTTTATAATATAGTCCATAGAGATAACTGGGTGATGATTTGGAAGATTTAAATAATCACCTCTTCTAATATGGATTGAACAGTTTGGTTTTTCTAAAAGAGAAGCGTGTTTTTTTCGAAGCTCTTGAAGAATATCTTTTTTGATTTGAAATTTAGATTGAACCAATTCTTCATCCAAATATTTGTAAGATTGAAAATACCCTTTAATATTCATGTGAGGAGAATATTCAATAGGAGCATAATGAAAATGAGGCTCATGCCAAACACGAGAAACAATACCTTTTTGACCTTCTATAAAATCTCCTTCAAAATATTTAGCATACTCCCAAATTGGAAAAGCCACACGATCTGCGTTCTGTTTTGCTAAAGAATCAGCAACCGCTAATTGCCACAACTGGTTTCCTAATCTGTGTGTAAAGTTTGTTATTCCAATCATTTTTTAAAGTTTTGAGTCAAAAAGTCATCTAAAGATATTACATCATATTCTTCGATTAATTTCGAAAATCTTTCAATCTGACTTTTTTGATTATGCAAATCACTTCTCGCCTGTTTTGGTGTTATATTTTTAGGCTCTCCTTTAACTTTTATAGCTGTGCTTTTCGCTTCTTTTTCATATTCATCATAATAAACATCACCATACTTCCCCATATTATAAAAACTATACCCAGTAATAAAAAGCTCTTTTATTTCATACTGCAACAAGACTACTCTTTTTCCTTTTAAAAGCTCTTTAAGGTCAACGTTTATTTCGTTCTCTATATTAGCAACTTCAGGCTTAGGAGCTGCTGCTGATGATGTCTATTTTGGATAATCCATTATTTTTATTTTTGATAAATATGATTAACATCAGCCCTACTAACAGCTAATCTAATTGCTGGATATTCTCCAATAGCTGTTATTTGATGCCACTTTCCTTTTTCAATGTAAACAAAATCCCCCTCTTTAACAACTACCTCCTTCCCTTCTATTTCCCACATCCACTGACCTTGAACAATGTACCACCACTCATTCCAATTGTCATGGTAATGTCTCCTATTTCCTTCAGAGGGCATTTGATGAATTAAAGTGGCGCTGTTATTTTCATTATCTACAAGCCTTTTGCTCCAAGATTTATCTTTAGGTTTATTAGTAATAATCTCAGGAATAGAAACTCTTTCATTATTGCAATCAAATAAATCGTTTAGTTCAACTCCGTCTTTTGCTAAAATAGATGGGACATCAGCTTCAATAGACTCTTTTTCATTGTAATACTCAGGTTCTTTTGGTTCAGATTTTAACGCTTTAGCAACAGCTTCTGCTAAAACAAAATCCTCCTCATTATCAATATCAATTGTTGAATATCCTTTGATTGGAAAATATTCTACTTTACCAGTTCCAAAACCTCCATGATAAGCAGCTTCAAAAAAGCCAACCCTATTTTTAAAAGCTAATGTTTCCCAACCCATGAGAGATGTAGCATACACTTGAACAGGCGTGACTTCTTGAGAGGGTGGAAGTTTTTCTTTTCTTTTGAAATTAATAGGCTCTCCTTTATAAACACAACTAATCTGTTCTTCTTTTACGGAAATTAAAGTGTCACAACGAGGTGATTGATCAATAAGTTTTTTTGTAAAATTACGAATTTCTTGAGGAGTAATAAATGGAGAAGTAGGGAGTATTTGAATTAAAAAATCACTTTTTATATTGGAGATAAAATCAAAAACAAATTCATCGTTTGTTGCTGTATCAGAAGCGTATTTATCATCTCTTTTATAGAAATTAACTCCCATACTTTCAGCAATCCTTCCTATCAAATCTGATTCGGAATTTACATAAATTTCATCAAAACAACCCGCTTCTTTAACAGCCTCTATAACATAGGAAATCATAGGCTTCCCCTGTATTAGTCGAATGTTTTTATTTTTAACTCTTTTACTACCCATTCGAGCAGGTATCATTGCTATTTTCTTAATTTCAGCCATTGTTCTCTTGTTTTAGGATACTGTTGTAATAATTTAAAAAAGTCTTCATCAGCATCAATTAAGCAAAGTTTTTTTTCTAAACCACAAGGGAGTATCAACCCAATTTTGCCATCTACTGACTTTTTATCTTTTCTTAATTGATCAACATATTCACTTGGGTCTTCTTCTATTTTTTTTAGAAAAACATCTACATCAGAATGTTCCCAAAAATTACTTACCAAGAATCTATGTTTATAAAATTCAGTCTTTTTAATACGTCCTGTTTTGTATGAAATATAATTAGCTATATCAATACCGTTTGCTACAGCGATACCGTGAGGGGTGTTATAATTGGTTAGGCTTTCCAAAGCATGACCAAAAGAGTGTCCATAATTGAAAACGATTCTCTCACCTTTATCAAACTCATCTCTTTCTATAACATCTTTTTTTATTTGAAGGCAGCGATATATGATCTCGTTAAGTTTTTTTGGATCATTAAAATTCTTGCAAAAAAACTCATAACTCTCGCTAAGTTCTATTAAAAAATAATGGGACATTTCTCCCATTCCCGATCTTATTTCCTCTTCAGGAAGGGATTCTAAAAAATGAGTATCTATTATAATTTTAGAAGGTGGATAAAAATTTCCTATCTGATTCTTTGATCCTTTAAAGTTGATAGATGTTTTTCCTCCAATACAACTGTCCCCTTGAGACAAAAGTGTAGTAGGAAAAAATACCCAATCAACACCTCGATAAAGAATCGATGAAATAAATCCACAGACATCTTGAATAACCCCTCCACCTATTGCTATGATTTTACTTTTTCTATCAAAGGAATTTTCAATAAGCGTTGATATAATAGGTTCAATATTACTAAAATCTTTTGCATGCTCGTTTGATTTTAGAAATATTACTCTTGATCCAGCAACTTTCTCAGCTTCTTTTTTAAAGAATTCATCACAGATAACAAAATCACTTTCTCCCATTAAATCGTAAATGGTCTCTGAAAAAGAGTCAAAACGTACTTGGTATTTTCCTTTTAAAGAAGAAACATTAAAATTAAACGATTGTAATCCCTCCATCTACTATGATATTTTGACCTGTTAAGTAAGTGTTTTTAGGGTTGCAAAGATTATAGGCGACTTCAGCCATTTCTTCAACTTCAGCCATTCTTCTTAACGGTATGTTAGATGAAAACTCTTCCATTTCTTCTTTAGATAAGGACTGTTCTGTAAGTTCTGTCATTGTAAATCCCGGTGAAAGGCAATTAACCATAATACCATCTCCACCCAATTCAGCAGCAAGCGCTCTAACCATTCCAGTCAAAGCAGCTTTAGATGTCGAGTATAAAGTTCTTTTCTCTCTGGAGGTAACACTCATGATGGAAGAAATATTTAAAATCCATCCCCTCTTATTTTTTTTCATGTGTTTAGAACATGATTTAGCAAGAAAGTATGGAGCTTTTAAATTAACGTCAAACAGGTTGTTATAATCCTCAAAAGCTACATCCTCAATATATTTAATATCATTGACACCCGCATTGTTGATCAGAACATCAAACTCAATGTCTTTGATCTTTTCTAAAAAAATCTTTATTGATTCTTCAGAAGAAAAGTCAGCCTCAATAAAGAAGCTCGCCATATTTGGTTGAGCTTTTGTTCCTGTTATAAAAACATCATGACCTTCTTTTCGAAACTTTTCAGCAATAGCTTTTCCAATCCCTCTTGTACCACCTGTTACAAGGACTTTCATTTTATTGGTCTTGAAATAGGTTGAGTAACACTTTTTCTTACAACCTCATCTTTAATCGTAGGGCAACTTGCTCCGCAAGCGTGAATCAGCTCGTAAAACAAAATCAAAGTAAGCACTTCTGTTGTGTGGAAATATTTTGTGTTTAAACAAACTTGATTGATATCTTCAGGAAGTATCTTAGCATTATATCCAGAAATAAGCCCAGTTTTACAGCCTTTTTCTTTTGCCCAGTGAAGTGCTGAAATAACATTTTTAGAACCCCCAGAACACGATAGACCGACAACCATAATGTCTTTAGTATCGTGGTTATCATTGATATAAATCTCAAGCCATTTAATGAAAAGGTTGTTCCAACCATAATCATTAGCGACAGATGTAATCATGCAAACGCTATCCATTGAATGGACGATCTTATTGATATCCGCTTTTTTAAAAAGCCTATTGCAATCATCTGTTGCATGGTTTGCAACAGCCCAAAGACCTCCGTTAGCCACAACAAAGATTTGTTTTGAAGAATCAAAATCCTCTAAGAATTTTTTATATTCAGGTAGCTTTAAAGTTTCTTCAAATTTTGATTCAATATTCTCAAAATCTATGTGTTTATTTTTCATTTTATTTTTATTTAATAAATTCAATATAATCCTTATATGGAAATGTTCCGTTAGCTCTTGAGTTTTCTGTACAAGAATAAACTTTAACATTCACCTCTTTTGCGTATTTAGCTAAAATAGTGTATGGACTTAAATCATTTCCAGCAACACTATTTAAATGCATGTCCCCAGTTAAATGACCTTCCCCATGATAATCTTTCCGATAGTGGTTAGGGTCATTATCTGATGTAAACTTAGTTTTTGTTTCGCCATTTTCCGTAAACTTTACAACATCTGGTCTTTTAACATACCTAACATCAACCCCTACAAGACCTATCTCTGTATACCCCAAAGATATAGCTAATTGAATAGTAATTGGAACAATTGATGGAACAAAAGAAATATTATTTGCATATTTTGGAATTTTATCCACCCATTGCCCGAAAGGACAATGAACAGCTCCATACTTTTCTTTCAAATAACAAACTCTTTCATCAAAATCGAAATCACCTTCTGTTGAATTAAGTTCTCCAAACTTTTCTTTTGTGTATTCTGCTATGAAGAATTTTTTGATATTACTATCCTTTTTAATAAAGTTGATTAGTTCGGGTTTAATTGTTCTTAAAGTCCAAAAGTCAATTATTGAATAATAGGTAGGGTAAAAATCCCAATCTTTATAATCCATATAAGATTTGTTCACAGCAAAAGTGTCTACGTCTTTAAGTTTCTGTAAATCAATATTATTCAAGGACGGGCCGTTTCCGATAATGATACATTTCATGTTTTTTTTATTTTTTCCAACCTTCCCATATAAAATCATACCTGAATGAAGAAGTGTGTGTTTTTAATATGTTTTCTCTAATTTTATTCGATCTTTCTTCGCAGTTAGGAATAAAATCGTGGAACTGAACTTGGAAGTTATTAATTTTAATCTGGTTATTACTTTCCAGTATTCCTTCTAATAAATCATATTCCCCGCCTTCAATATTAATCTTGATAAGATCAATATTTTCTATATTTTCTATTTTTATAAATTCATTAAAATCCTTAAGATTAATAGTTTCTTTTTCTCCTGTTTTTAAAAATACAGAGGACGCATCTGTATTTTTAAAAATTTCTTCCTCTACATCTTTATTTGATAGACCAAATTTAAAAACATGCACTTTTTTGTTATTTTTAAATTTGTTCACAATTAGATTATAAAAATCATTTACAGGCTCAAAAATATACACGTTACAGTTGTAACAATTTATGATATTATCTGCCCATTCGCCTTTAAAACCGCCAACATCAAAAACAACAGAGTCTTCTGTTAAAGGGTAATCTAATCGAAGAGTTTGGTCGCCTTTATCTTTGTTCCATCTTTTATGTTCTTCTGAAATCATATCTTCTCTTTTAATAGTGTGTTTATTTTATTTTTTAAATTTTCTCCTAAAAAAGAATATTTTTTAGATATTTCCAAATTTTTCTCAATATAAATCTCCATTTCTTTGTAAGTGTCTGGAGTTAGTTTGTTACACTCTAAAATAATATCTTCAACGTTTTCAACTAAAATCATCCCTCTGGTATCAAACCAATCTCCAATATTTGGGCAACCCCAATAAATTGGAACAGTTTTAGTTTGAAAAGCATCTATTATTTTTTCAGTAAACCAATTTTTACGACTGGCGTTTTCGATAACAATATGAAATTGAGAGATAAACATCTCTTCTTTTCCTCCCATTAAAATTGGTTGATCAGCTGCATTAGGGTTATTTTTTGGTGGGAAATCATTTGAAATCCAAAATTTATTAGGAACAGTAAAATCGTTTTTTCGATTTAATACTGCCTGTCGTAAATGGTGACCTTGAGCCATGAGTTTACCACCAATCAAGGTAGAGACTTCAAAAACCTTTTGTTCTGGTTCTTCAAAGTTTTTAATCCAACTCATTGCAAATTCTTGTAAATAAGCTTTTTCTGATCTATCAATTAAATCTTGATTGTGAGTCAAAAGGTAATTTACTCTTCCTTGTTCTACAGCAGCCAAAGCTTGATCTTGCAATGCCCTCATAATCTCAGGCGGCTCAAGAAGAAATATAAAGCGCACAGTGTTTTTTGGCACAACATCATTAGGCGCTCTGTCTACGTATAATTCAATTTGCTTTTCGTGGTATAGATCAAACTTTAAGTCCCAACTACAAAATATTTTAATGTTATGCTCCATTTTCCAAGTAATCTTTTATCAATTTTAATTCTTCTTCTTTTACACTTCGACCAATCTCCTCATCATAAAAAGCTTTTACATAAAGAGCATATCTGTTAATCGCCCATTCTGCATAGCTTTTTGGAACACTATCATACCCGTTGTTATGAAAATTCATTCCTGATCCAATTCCAGCAAAGTGAATAAATTTATTTCCGCAATCAAATAACTCATTTAGCTCTGAGTGGTCATTTCCCCAATTACCAAGTTCATCAGAAGCACCATAGTCCCAATGAGATAAATATTTAACTTTTCCTTTGTTGTATATCACATCAAAAGTGATAGGGTCAAAGAAATCTAATATTGGGTGTTGTAATGGGCTGTAGTAGCCTGCTACCATCTTTTGAACTGTATCAAAATCAAGGTATGAAATGAAATTTGTATCCACACCAAAGAAGCATGTACCAATAGTGTCTTTATACTCTCTCACATCGTCTCTGTTGCATTTATTGTGTTTGTACGCCCTTCTTTGTCCAATAAGCTGATAGTCCTCCTCAAATCCGCTAATAATGTCTGAAATTGATTCTTCTCTAAAGATAACATCAGAATCAAAGTGAATTACATATCTTTTATCAGCATACTTTTGGCGAATAGCATTAGTAAAAATACGTGCTGTACCAAAATGACCATGTTTATAATCTTCTTGTAACTGTTGGTCATTTGATACATCCACAAATACAGCTTTATCAAACTCTTGAAGAGATTCAAAATCCTCTGGTCTTCCAATGACATGAACTGGTAAGTCGTGGTGCTTATAAAAACTTTCTAAGGCTTTATAGGCAATCTTCCCACAATTGTACGCTTCGGTGAATATTAGTAGATTATCAGTCATTTTTTCCAACTATTCTTGCAAAGTGTATATAATTCAAAAAGCTCAGGTAAAATATCATAATGAGGGGAAGCCCCACGTACTAATGACGTTAAATCTTCTTTATCTAAATCTATATTCATTTTAAATTTCTTTTAAAGTTTCGTAAGGAGTCTTGTTTCGAAGCATTTTTTCAATCCGATTAATTTCCTTTTGACCTTGTTTTGATTCGTTCATTGGATTCTCTCGATTATAGACATAGAGAATATCGTCAATATATCTGGATTTATCAACCCCACACATTTCAAGCATTGGGAATTGAAAAGAAAGATCAGGGGCATAAGAAACATAATCTCCAGTTTCAGGGTCTTTCATATCTTCAGTGTCAATCTTTAAAAAAAGCTCTCTTCTAAAAGTGCGAAGGTGAGATGCAAGCCAAGCATGCTGTCTAAAGGTCTTGTTTTTCCTTATTTCAAGTGGGTACTCGTGATAAATGTGAGACACACTTCTTTTTGGGAATTCTTCGTATGTTCCGTAGGTCATCCAACAATCATGTTTAACATATTCCTCGTTTACTCTGGTTAAAACATCGTGGTGAGGAAACCAATCATCACCATCCAATGTCACCACAATAGAATTCTTTGGAGACATTTCTGTACCAATGCGAATGTTTTCACCTTGATACTTTCTGCTATCGTTTTTGATACATGTTAATATGTCTCCATGTTTTTTAGTATACCTATTAGCTCTTTCAAAAGTGCCATCTGAAGATTCAGCGTCAATAAAAACAATGCTAAAATTGGGGTAATTCTGCTTTATAGCAGATTGAATACAACGGTCAATATAAGCAACAGCGTTTCGAGTTGAGATAACAATTGAGATATGATTTAACTTCTCCATTGGTTAAGTTTTTGGTGAATTAGTTTAATGAAATTTCCTTTTTGAGGTTTTGTTTTATGCATGAA